>Ga0307509_10000728_pt1 | contig 56429 bp, 53 predicted proteins | sample 10_EM_MG_FD_202245 | JGI IMG/M metagenome (GOLD analysis project Ga0307509, IMG submission 202245) | Populus trichocarpa ectomycorrhiza microbial communities from riparian zone in the Pacific Northwest, United States - 10_EM | ecosystem: Host-associated > Plants > Roots > Unclassified | place...
GAGCCAAAAAATGTAGGAATAGTTTGCGATACTGAATCATCTGGGTGAAGCGTGCTTGGAGAACCATGTGGTGGGGAATTGGCCATCATAAAAGATTGTATGAGATAATAAGGCAATAATAGAAGAGGACTAGGAACCGTGAAGTGATAAGTTATATATAACCTTAAAGTAGGTTTACAGTCAGATGTGTAGGGATAACGCATCACTATTATTCTGCACACATTAAATTTATACTGATCTCGCAAGATAGAAAAAAGTGAAGATATCTGCAGATATCGCACCAATATTTACAGATATACAGAGATATTGGCCAGCATCTTCAGATATCTGCGGGCATCTTCAGACACCTGCAGGCACCTTCAGATATCTGCGGGCATCTTCGGATATCTGCCGGCATCTGCAGATATCTGCGGGCATCTTCTGATATCTGCCGGCATCTGCAGATATCTGCGGGCATCTTCAGATATCTGCCGGCATCTGCAGATATCTGCGGGCATCTTCAGATATCTGCGGGCATCTTCGGATATCTGCAGGCATCTTCGGATATCTGCAGGCATCTTCGGATATCTGCAGGCATCTTCGGATATCTGCAGGCATCTTCAGATATCTGCAGGCATCTTCAGATATCTGCAGGCATCTTCAGATATCTGGCGGTATCTGTCGGTATCTTCAGATATCTGCAGTCATCTTCAGATATCTGCCGGCATCTAGAGATATCTGCGGGCATCTTCAGACATCTGCCGGCATCTAGAGATATCTGCGGGCATCTTCAGACATCTGCGGGCATCTTCAGATATCTGGGGGTATCTGACAGTATCTTCAGATATCTGCGGGCATCTTCAGATATCACCCACACAACAACGAAATATTGACTTCTCACATGGAATATACCGAAAGCCTGCCGCCGCCGCCAGGCACCCATGAAGCCTGCAGGCTTCCCCAAAGCTTGGCCTACGAAGCCCAGGTCTGTCTCACACAGGCCTGGCCTGGCCGGACTGAAAGCCGGCCGGTTATCTGCAGGCCAACCTGGCCGCTTGCGAACACTGCCAAGTAGCATTTTCACCACTCCCTCATGTCCATAGCTGGCGGCTAACGCGAGCGGTGTTTGGAGATCGTTATTAGGCTTGTTAGGGTTGACATCTTCCCGCCCGAGTAGCATTTTCACCACCTCTTCATGTCCCTGCTCAGCGGCGCTTAAAAGGGGTGTCCAGCCGTCACAATCAGGCTTTTCGGGGTTGACCTCTTCATGCCCGAGTAGCATTTTCACCACCTCTTCATGCCCCTGCTCAGCGGCCAAAAAAAGTGGAGTTGACCCCAAACGAGCCGCTCCGTCCAGATCATAACATCCCATATATATCAAATCAGCAACAACCTCAACAAGTCCGAAGTACGATGCACAGTGTAGTCCGCTCCAAAAGGAATCGGTAACATAATGCCCCATGGAAGACATGTCAATCTTCGAATACAATTCCTGCGGTAACTTTATGTGGCCATTGTTGAAAGTTCACCGGCGATCAGTCCATACCGGTAAACACCCCTACATCTATCTTACCCATCTAGTCGGTTCTTTGTTAGAAGTTTTGTTTGTCATGCATTATAAACTTAAGAGGAGGAACGAATACGAGAATTTGGTATATGGTGTGGAGGATTCGGAGGAATGGCCGGCATGGAATGGAAAGGATACCGGAGGAAGAATCGGGATTGTAAGCGCAAGAGTAACCGGAACTCCATTGTTCCGGTACCATTCCCAGTTTGTTTCCTATGTCTTCGCAAGTTACAAATGTCTTCCAAATTTTGTATATAAACCCTCCATCTGGCCGTAGATTCCGGAGGCAAGCAAGATATTCCTCCGATTAATATATACACGTTTCCTCCTTGACTTCTTTGTCCTTCTTCATCTGTCTAGTCCGTCCTCCTCCTCTCCAGACCTCATAACAACAGCCATCATATACCCTAAATAGCTGCAGGGCAAGTGTCCTGGCACAGTTCGAGAATTCCTTTTTCGCATGGACTCCCCAGAAATGAAGACAATATTGTAGAAAGGGTTTGTCGTCGATGAGGGCATCGAAGTCGGTGGAGGAATGGGCCCAAAGGGCCTTGACCTGTTGGGAATTCAGATATGTCAAGCATATCTCTGCTATCGCCGAGTGGGGTCTATTGAAAATATTGGGATGGGCGAAAAGATACTCTCGCAGAGTAAAATGGATCAGTCGCACAGTGAATCCCTCCTTACCCACAGTAATAAGTCCTTGGCAGCTGGCCACCAATGTCGTTATCGAAGCGACGTTGTCTGCATTGAAGTCCGTGGACCCTAGCTCGACTGCTATGGCGTGGCAGAGCTCATCCGGGTGCAACGGCCATTCCGCGTGACAGATCCACATTAGAGCTCCCATCCCGAGCATCGATTTATCCCCGCCCTGTGCCTTTATCCGTTCTATCGTCGCACCGTAGACATCCTCCAACCCCAATCCATTTATCATGTTGTTTAGTCTTTCTCGTCTTCGATTCTTTGTCGATTCTTGCAAGATTGCTTCTATATTTAAGGAAGCGAGCAGAAACCTAGAAATATCCATTAGCCAATAATTCGGGACAGTATTATCTCCATCATGGACGTTGCAAACATTTCGGATATATTCTCAGGAATCTTCTCCAGGATGTCTGCCTCCAGACTCTCATCCATGGCATCCGGTGTCTCATCTTCGCCCAGCCTAACACGAAGAAATCGGGCGATATCGTCTCTGGTAGGCCCTACAGATACACTAGTCACTCGGCCATCCAGGCGTGTTTCAATCTCGAAGCGAATATGGGGTCTTCCTGTCAGAAATATTCGGGCGCCCGGCGACTTCTCAAGGATTTCTCTCAGCCCATCAAAAAGCTTAAATCGCTGCACAGCTGTGCATTCGTCGAGAGCATCAATGACCATAAACGTGCGCTGCGAGGACGTGATGAGTTGAAGCATCTCGACGATATCACCGAGCTGCGGTCTGCGTCCACTAACGGCCTCTCGTTGCTCTCGCAAGGCCCGCCATATATCCTCTGATATCCTCTCTCTTCCGCTAACCATCTGCTTCAGTAGGGAACCTAGCATACTAGTGGCAGTCTGCTCCTTCCTCGCGGCGAAGTCGAAGTAAAAGCATGTGACGGCCGAGTTTTGACCTCTAGTCTGATCGCACAGCCTGTCCACTACCAACGAACTGCCATGATGCTTGTTAGCACGTGTTAATTTCTCTCTCGGGTAAATAATCCTTATTACCTAATAAATGTCTTCCCGACCCCAGGATTTCCATAGCAAAACAGAACTGACTTATCATCATCTCTTTCCCCACCCAACCCGCACCATCTTCTGAATTCGTCAGTCCCCGTAAGCCATTCCCCAACATTGTTGACACGGCGCTCTTGAATGTCGCAATGTCGTAAGCCAGGATCGAGGGGTGATAGCCAGGCGAGCAGCTGGGACCGATCATCGGAGACAGTATAGTTGCTCCACACATTACTAGTCGTATTATAGGAGTTGGTAGTATTTTGGCAGTTTGCGGAATTATTGAAGGTATTTTGAGACATTTTGAATTCTTTTGTTCTTGTTCTCTGAAGAGGAGGAGTTATTGAGAACGGTTGGTTGATATGCTTCGGAAGAGTTGAAGAGCGGGGTCCAGCGGAAGACATGAGAGGGGTCGGTTAAAACAGGCTCGTAGTTACTGCCACTATAAATGCCAAGAACTTTGCTATTACGGGAGGACAAAAGTGCATGATTTTTTTCCCCAGTGCAATCACCGAAAAAAGAGATCTTCACATCTGAGATGAAGCACACAAAGCACCGATCACTGCCACCATGCCTCTATGAACCCCCTACATACCCTGCGTGCCCGAGTCCGATCTCTCTTAGAACTAGCAAATTTTTCTGGTAAGAATGGTATCATAGTCGGGCTAGGATTGTGGAGCCCAGGTCCCCCACTTATCAGTTGATGGTGTCTGCCGGGTAACTCAACTCTCTCTCTGGAGCCGCTCAGGGTCAGAGGGGTCCTTGCTTCCGCTAAATTCTTTTCGATAATTCTGAAAAGCTCGGATTTCCTAATACAGTCCCTGCCATGGGGATTTCCAACCGCCCTCTCGTTAAGGAGGGTGCCCCAACTTTTACCATTGCAATATCCGAGCTTGGGCGGAATAGGTGCTTGTACAGTACTCATGGTATCGAAGCGTTTTCAAAAAGATCGGCTACAGGTATTGTACTGCACAGTACACTACCCAGATTCAAAAAAGAGCCGAGTTTTCGGGGTATTCAATAGTAACTTGGTGCTTTTTTTAAAAAAAAAACTAAAAAAACACATAGGCCCGTTTATCTAGCCTTCTATTTCTAAAATTTGGGTGATAAAACTAAGCAGTGGTACCTCGACCGGCATTGTTCCTCGATAGACGGCGCAATAGTGCTTGCCTAACTTTCTACCGTCCTAAATTCTTGTAGCTCGGCGGTCAAAACATGACGTTGCCTCGGAGGTGCATTTGCAAATTCCACCAGACCCGGGATAGGACTCTACGCCAGGTGAATACCATCAACTTGCCCCCACACCTCTAGACTTCTCTTCAACCGCTAAGACCCCCTTAGCTATTACAGCCGTCTCGAACTGCTAGAATGGTGTTAATTGTGTGTTTGCATATATTTTATGGTATAGTACAGTACACTCTGGGTGTTGTCCATCTAGGAGCAGTAATTTCTTTCGAAGCTTGCCCGAGGTTTACTCAGCTGTCTCGCTTAAACTGTTCAGTGGTAAATGTGGGCCTTAAGCGATCATAGGTTCTGACAGAAGGCTATTCGGTATCCGTCCGAGGTTATTTGTTTCCGACAAACGCACTCTATACTCTATTTGGAATATCAGGTAGATCGCCCGTATGGCAAATGTATCGAGCACTGTACAGTTCACTACTGTAGTGACCTGTAATACACCTTGAGGGCCTCGATGCATATCCAAAACCATGATATCTTCGCCCACTTGGCACGGTATGAGGTCGCAGGAAGATCCCGGTCCAATACGGTAGACTTCCAGAAATCTGCTGTGATCTGTGCATTTTCCCGACCAATTTATTCGTAAAGTTTTATGTGTGAGTTTATATGTTAATTTAACCGATTTCGCCACACGTGTTCTTTCATCGCAGAGCAATATTTATGTTAAATCGTAAGCCAGGGCAGACCTCAATAAATGTGGAATTTCCTGCACCGAGGAGGCAAAAGCAGGGGGTTGGAGGCGCAAATTAGACGAGGTTGATAAAATAGGAGTTCTCGCTGTATCCCAAAGGTTTCACAAAAGCCCCGCTTTTCTTCAGCCCTCCAGGAATTCCAGTAGTCGACCGACTCCATCATCAACTCGCGCAATATCCTGAACAAAAAGAACAGAAAATGTCCCAATCCTTCAGTAATAATTACAACTCTTTCAACCCGACCTACATCAACACGGCCTACATCAGCCCTACTGTTGCCGATGACCGACCCAATATCCTAGCCTGGCTCTCACCACTAGACCCTAAGTTGCGTCATCAGGGCATCCGGGACGGCAGAGTCGAAAATGTAGGGGAATGGATCTTACAAACTGAGGAGTTTAGAGGCTGGAATGCTGGTAGTGAGGATGGTAAATCCGATAACGCAGTCCTGTTTTGCTATGGAAATCCGGGTGTTGGAAAAACATACATTAGGTAACATCGAGGGGCCTCCGGGGGTGGAAGAAAAATGGCAACTGCTAACAAGCTACGATATTAGCTCCATGGTAATAGACAACTTGTGAAGTCAGGAGAGAGGACGAAATGCCACCATTGCATGTTTTTATTTCGACTTCGCTGCCCGAAACGAGCAGTCTCCTGCGGGTGTGCTGGGCTCCTTGCTGAAGCAGCTGGTTTTCGGACTCGAGGAGATGCCAGAGGAGATATCAGAAGCATATAGAGATCGAAAAAATTCGATTGGTGGGCAGGGGCTGCAAATTTCGGATATTTTGAAAATGCTGCAGATTACATCGGCCAGAAAGCGCACGTTCATATGCATAGACGCTCTCGATGAATGTGCAACAGAACACCAAGTCAAGGTTCTCGATTCGCTGGGTCAACTCCTCCAACATTCTCCCGGCACTCGAATATTCGTGACCGGAAGACCCCACATTCTCCCCGAAATTGGAAGGCTTCTTGGTGGAAGAGTGACAAGCATGTCGATAAGTCCTAAGAGGGATGATATTGCCACATATCTTCGCAGTAGGCTTGCCGCAGACACAACTACAGATGCGATTGACAGTACTTTAGAGGCAGACATCCTGGAGAAAATTCCTAACTATATTTCGGAAATGTATGTAGAAGCAGTGACATTTCGGAAGCACCCTAAGTTATCTACTAATAGACACATATCTAGATTTCTTCTGGTCTCGCTGAATATCGATGCGATCCTACAGGAAACCACAGCACGTCGCAGGCGACAAAAGCTCCACTCAATGACCGATGGCCTGCGGTTGGAGAGTACTTATGAGAAGAGTTTGGGTCGGATAAAGGGACAGGGAGGGGCTAAGGGGAGGCTCGGCATGCTCGCTTTGATGTGGATTTCTCACTCGGAGAGACCCTTGAAGGTTGTTGAATTGTGTCACGCCCTAGCAGTGGAAATAGGGTCGCCCAATCTCAATGGCGACGATGTTCCTTCAATAGGAACATTGCTATCTTGTTGCCAAGGGCTTGTCGTCATAGACAAGGAGGCTTCCACTGTCCGGTTAATCCATTTTACCTTTCAAGAGTACCTCCGGGTTCATAGCGAGTTTTTTGGCACAGTTCACTCGATGATGGCGGAAACCTGCTTAACTTATTTAAATTCGCACCAGGTCAAAGCTCTTTCGGCCAGCCTCTCTCCCGATCTCCAAGATACACCTTTTCTCGAATATTCTTCCTTGTATTGGGGAGTACATGCAAAAAGGGACCTTTCGGACCGGACGAAACTGCTAGCAATGAACCTATTTTGTGATTACAATAACCACATATCGACTAAAATTCTCATGGAAGCACAGACAGGATATTCGTACACCGTTTATTTCGGCAAACCTCCACTGTTCAGTGGCCTTCATTGTGCTTCACTGTTCGGGATTGTCGAGCTTGTAACCGGATTGATAGGGATGGAAGGCTGTGATATCAATCAAAGAGACTGCGTGGATAATACACCTCTAGTGTGGGCTGCTCGCGGTGGCCACGAGCGAGTTGTCGAAATGCTACTAAAACGGGGCGATGTCAGTCCAGGTAAACATGGTCGGGACGGCCTAACACCTCTCTGGTGGGCTGCTTTCAATGGGCAGGAGAGAATGGCGAATATACTTCTGGAACGGGGTGGGGTCAACCCTGACACGCCAGATAACAAAGGCCGAACGCCACTCCGGTGTGCCGCTTTCAATGGGCATGAGGGAGTGGTGGAAATGCTTCTCGAATGGGACGAGGTCAACCCCGACAAGCCAGATGATGAAGGCCAAACACCACTCTCGGGTGCTGCTTGGAATGGGCACGAGGGCGTGGTGAAGATGCTTCTCGAACGGGACGAGGTCGACCCCGACACGCCAGATCACAAAGGCCAAACGCCACTGTTGTGCGCTGCTTGGAATGGCCATGAGGGAGTAGTTAAAATGCTTATTGGACGAGACCACGTCAACATCGACAACCCAGATTATGACGGCCGAACACCACTCTATGCTGCTGCTTGGAATGGACACGAGGGGGTGGCAAAAATGCTTCTTGGACGAGATGACGTCAACCCCGACAACTCAGATTATGACGGCCGAACACCACTCTATGCTGCTGCTTGGAATGGACATGAGGGCATGGTGGAAATGCTTCTCCAGCGGGGCGAGGTCGACGCCGACACTCATGATAACAAAGGTCAAACACCACTTTTGGGTGCTGCTTTGGGTGGGCACGAGGGAGTAGTTAAAATGCTTCTCGGACAAGACGGGGTCAACCCCGATAGCCCACATAACGATGGCCGACCACTCTATGCTGCTGCTTGGAATGGGCACGAGGGAGTAGTTAAAATGCTTCTCAAACGAGACGACGTCAACCCCGACAACCCAGATTATGACGGCCGAACACCGCTCTATGCTGCTGCTTGGAATGGACACGAAGGGGTGGCGAAAATGCTTCTCGAACGGGACGAAGTCAGCCCCGAATAGCCAGATAGCAAAGGCGGAACACCACTCCATGCTGCTGCTTGGAATGGGCATGAGGGAGTAGTTAAAATGCTTCTCGAACGAGATGATGTCAATCCCAACAACCCACACAACGGCGGCCGAACGCCACTCTATGCTGCTGCTTGGAATGGGCATGAAGGCGTGGCGAAAATGCTTCTCAAACGGGACGAGGTCAACCCCGACGCGCCAGATAACAAAGGACAAACACCACTCTTGGGCGCTGCTTGGAATGGGCACGAGGGAGCAGTTAAAATGCTTCTCGAACGAGCCGAGGTCAACCCAGATAGCCCACATAAAGACGGCCGAACACCACTTTATGCTGCTGCTTGGAATGGGCATGAGGGAGTAGTTAAAATGCTTCTCGAACGAGATGGCGTCAACCCCAACAAGCCAGATAATGACAGCCGAACACCACTTTATGCTGCTGCCTGGAATGGGCACGAGGGAGTGGTTAAAATGCTTCTCGAACGAGACGAGGTTAAACCCAACAACCCAGGTAACGACGGCCGAACACCACTCCACTGTGCCGCCGTGAACGGTCACGCGAGAGTGGTGAAATCCCTGCTCGAATCGGACGAGGTTATCCCTGACAAGCCAGATAGCTGCCGCCAAACACCGCTCCTGTGTGCTGCTTGGAATGGGCATGAGCGAGTGGTGAAAATGCTTCTCGAACAGGACGGGGTCAACCCCGATAAACCAGATAACCAAGGCCAAACTCCAATCTGGGGTGCTGCTTTGAATGGGCACGTGGAAGTGGTGAAAACGCTTGTCAACCGGGGCGAGGTCCACCCGAACAAGCTAGTTAGCGCTCACCAGACACCACTCTTGTGCGCCGCTTGGAATGGGCACGTGGATGTGGTGAAAATGCTTCTCGAACGGGACGACGTCCACCCCGACAAACCAACTCCCGCCGGCCTAACACCACTAGCCTATGCTGCCTTGAGGGGGCGCGTGGGAGTTGCGAGAATACTTCTTGCACGGGACGAGGTCAATCCCGATAAAGCAAACATCGACGGCCGAACACCACTCTTGTGCGCCGCTTGGAATGGGCACATAGAAGTGGTGAAAATGCTTCTCGAACGGGACGAGGTCAGCCCTGACAAAACAGATACTGAGGGCCGAACGCCGCTGTCGTATGCCGCGGGGAATGGGTACGCGGGAGTGGTGCAAATACTCCTTGGAAGGGACGACGTCGACCCTAGCAAACTAGATGTTTATGGACAAACACCACTCCGGATGGCTACTCGGCACGGCCACACAGCCGTGGTGGCCCTCCTACAGTCCAGGAGTCCCCCAGTGTGATTCGAGATTTATTTCATATTCCTCTCTACTCTTTTCTCGTTCTAAGTATTGGGTTGCCTGTAGGGCACGCTGCTATAGGGTTATACAGATACGTAGTTGTGTAGATATTTTAATATTATGCGGATATGGAGATATGCAGATATGGAGCTAGGATATCTGAGGCTATAGGGTATGGGCTTCATGGTGTTGGACGACTAAGCACCTAGCAGTGCGTTGTTGTTTTTCACACCCTATATAGCTAGGCATAGGGTTACTGTTTTTTTTTCGGTTTCATTGATAGAATATTTGGTTCCGTAATGTATATTCCGTATGACAATCTCCTTAGGCATAAGAGAGTTGGTCCTCTGGCAAGGCATAGGCATAGGCTAGAGGGATCACGGGGGGTTATGGGATGTAATGATGGCTCAAGATTGCCTAAGATCACTAGGGATCAGGATCTGTCGGTTTCATACTTCTTTACAGTTCATCGAGTTTCTGGAGTTTTTCCATGTTGTTGGAGGGCGAAATATATTTTCTGGCCTGTCCCTAGCTGAGAGGTTCTTCCACATTTTACTGCGCTTGGAGCCTATTGAGACCTCACTTTTCCCTCTTTCATCCTTCCTATAGCCTCCAACAGTAAATCCTCTTTGCATATTTACTCTTCATTTTTCCATCTTGCTTTAATTTCATTTTTTTCCTTTCCCTCCCCACAATGTAGACCCAAGTATTGTTCGGATAATATAGACAAAAATACGAGGTGCAGCCTTTTTTGAGGAGCATGAAAGCTAAAGATTAACTGCCTTATTACTGTGATTTATTCCCACCAGGGACATATCCCAAATAAGGTCGCGCTCGTAGGCAACTAGCCCTAAAGTGTGAGCTTAGATGCGAGGGCCGGGGTCATCCACACTTTTCCGTGTCCAGCATTTTTTTAAGTCCACGGAATATGAGTTACATGCCTAGATCCTAGATTCCAGCGTTTCCCACAAAGTCTGGCCCTCGTAAGACGGTCGGGGGGGGCCTATGGTCAACCCCTAGGGCGCTGTCTTTGGGAAGGACGGGTGCCCAGGACCGTGGAAAGCCAGACTGGAGTTGGTATTATAGGCAAACAGCTAATGTAAAAAGAGGTAGTGTGGAAAGACTAAAGGAGAGCCACAGAGGGTCAACGGGGAAGGATGGACCCAGCAGTGCGGAGGTATAAGCCTGCTGGTGGGCGGGTTCTTCGGGGAGGGCTTCTCTCTTAGATGTCAAGACCTCCTGATCCTTGTGGAAGGGCGTTGGGGTGACCCTGAGGGCTCAGCCGAGACGAAGTCGATCAAGCTATTGCTGCTCGTGGATTGATGAATACAACCCTGATTTTCCAAAGGGCGCTTTGGAGCCCGACCTTGCCGCCCTCCGGTAGTCCGTCCAAGTTGTCTCCCGCCGGTGACGTTTGTCACAGCCATGTCCTGGCTAATGCTGCGCGGTTCTTGGAGCATTTCAACCGCTATTATGTGTCCGTGTTCCACTGCCCACGAGAGCGGAGTTCGGCCATCGACACTCGCCTTATGGATAGTGACATCCCCCCTTTCTAGAAGCATTTTCACAACTCCCTCATGCCCATTTCCAGCTGCCCATGAGAGAGGTGTTCGGCCGTCTTTATCTGCAATGTCGGGAGTGACATCCTCCCGTGCTAAAAGCATCTTCACAATACCCTCATGCCCCGTCCTAGCTGCCCAAGAAAGAGGTGTTCGGCCATCCTTATCTGCAGTATTGGGAGTGACATCTTCCCGTTCCAAGAGCAGTTTCACTATGTCGTCGTTCCGATTAGCAACTGCCCACAAGAGAGCTGTTCCGCCGTCCTCATCAGCAGTGTTGGGAGTGATATCCTTCCGCTCTAAAAGTATCTTCAGAATTCTCTCATACCGCTTAACAACTGCCCACAAGAGAGGTGTTCGGCCGATTTTGCACGTAGTGTTGGGAGCGATGTCCTCCCGCTCTAAGAGTAACTTCACAATGTCCATACGCCCAAACTCAGCCGCCCACAAAAGAGGTGTTCGACCGTTTTTATCTACAGTGTTAGGGTTGACATCCGCCCATTCCAAAAGAACCCTTACGATGTCCACATGCCGCTTTAAAACTGCCCACATGAGAGGTGTTCTACCGCGCCTATCCGGAGTGTTAGGAGTGATATCCTCCCGTTCTAAAAGCATCTTCATAATCCTCTCATGTCCAGCCCTGGCCGCCCACGAGAGAGCTGTTCGGCCATCTTTATCTGCAATGTTAGGACTAACATCCTCCCATTTCAAAAGCGCCCTCACGATGCCCACATGCCGCTTTACGACAGCCCACCAGAGAGGTGTTCGACCGTCCCTATCCGGAATGTTAGGATTGATGTCCTCCCGGTCTAAGAGTAGCTTCACAATGTCCATACGCCCAAACCCAGCCGCCCATAAGAGAGGTGTCCCGCCGCCTTTATCCACCGTGTTGGGAGTGACATCCTCCCGTTCCAGAAGCATCTTCACGATGCCCACACACCGGTGTCGAGCTGCCCACGAGAGAGGTGTTCGACCCTCTTTATCTACCGTGTTTGGAGCGATATCCTCCCGTTCCAGAAGCATCTTCACAATATCCACATACCCGTTTCCGGCTGCCCGGGAGAGGGGTGTTCGACCCTCTTTATCTGCGATGTTGGGAGAAACATCCTCCCATTCCAAAAGCGCCTTCACTATGTTTTCACGTCGCTCCGAAGCTGCCCACAAGAGAGGTGTTCGACCGTCTTTATCTACCGTGTTTAGAGCGATATCCTCCCGTTCCAGAAGCATCTTCACAATATCCACATACCCGTTTCCGGCTGCCCGGGAGAGGGGTGTTCGACCCTCTCGATCTGCGATATTGGGAGAAACATCCTCCCATTCCAAAAGTGTCTTCACAATGTCGCTACGCCTAAACTCTGCCGCCCAGAAGAGAGTTGTTCGACCGTCCCTATCAGGAGTGTTAGGAGTGATATCCTCCCGTTCCAATAGCATCCTCACGATGGCTCCATTTCCCTTTCTAGCAGCCCACGACATTGCAGTATTACCCGCAACATCGGTTGCGCCGACATCCCATATCTTCATTTCTAATAAAGCTGCTGCTGCCTCCATCACCCCAAGATATGCAGCGCCGTGGAGCCCTGTAAACCCCGTGGGGTTACTCCGACGAAGCTCCCAGTCCCAATTATCACCGTAGTAGGATAAGAGTAACCCGGATGATACATGCTTTTCGAATCCATCGAGAAGTCTCAATGCGAGTGTGTTCACACTCTCCGTCATTTCCCTCCTAGCATGTGCTCCCCAATAACAAGAGGCATATTGAAGCAAGGGAGTGCCTGGCCGGGACCAAACAAGAATGGGCGAAAGGGCTCTGATTGACTGAAAGTTGAGGTACGTTAAGCAAACCTGGGCAATCCGGGAGTGAGGGTTATGGAACAAGTCGGTATTATTAGAGAGATACTCTTGAAGGGTGTTATGGACAAGACGGACAGTGCATCTCGGCACTTCAACTATTACGAGTCCTAGAGAGCATCCCAATAGTGTTTCTATCGAAGGGACATTCTGAGAATCCAGGTCTGAAGACCCGATTTCTACCCCTAGGGCATGGCATAACTCGGTGGCTTTCAAGGGTCGCTCTGAATGTGATAGCCACATTAGCATCTCTATGCCGAGTCTCGACTTGCTTCCCTTTTGCGCCTCTATTCGTGCCAGGGTTGCCGAGTACGCATCTCGAAGGCCATTCCCTTGGGTCATCTGGTCAAGCTTCTTCTTTCTCTGGCTGACAGTAACTTCGTCCAAAACCGCGTCAATGTTAAGGGAAACAAGAAGAAATCTAGATTCTGTTTTTAGCGGATATTCAACTCGGCATGGGTCTGTCCAAGTAGTTGTCCCTACTTACATTTGGGAAATTGTTCTGGGAATTACCCTCATAATCTCAGCCCTCAAGTTGCTGTCCATGGCGCTGGGTGTAGGATCTTTGTCTAATCTCATCTTCAGATATATCTCAATATCCCTAGGTGTAGGAACAACAGCTATCGTGATCGCTTCGGCAAAATATCTCCTAATCTCATCCCGGATGTGGGGTCTCCCAGTGAGGAACACCCGAGTGCTCCGTGAAGCCCGAACAATTTCCTGCAATGACTGAAGAAGCTCTTGTCGGTTCTTCGGAAGACATTCATCTAAACCATCGATACAGATAAACACTTCCGGCAGAGATGCGATCGTCGCCTTCAGTATTTCCATCACATCTGAAAGTCGCAAAGCCCGTCCGCCGAACCCCCTTTTCCCCTTGCGAAAGGCCTGCCGCACGAGCTCCGGGATTCCTCCTTCCTCCAAAAGCTGCTTGAGGATTGCGCCCAACATGTTTGTCGCAGACTGCTCCTCCTGGGAAAGGTAATCGCAGTACAAGCCCGCGACAGCGATCTCTCTATCACCAACTTGATCGCACAGCCAGTCAATAACCAAGGAGCTAATATTTCCGGCTGTTAGTGACACCCACGTGTTAGAGGGAGCTTTCTTACAGACCTGAGATTTGTCTTCCCCACGCCCGGATGACCGTAGCAGAATAAAACAGCCTTCTCCGGTACCCCTTCGCTACTACCCCACTCCCGAAACTCGGTCCTTTCTAGAAGCCAACATCCCACACCATCAACCCGGGTAGCTTGAACACTTTGATGTCTATGCCGAGGCTCTAATGGTGAGAGCCAGTGCTTAATCTGGCTCTCCTCGTCGTCCTTTTTATTCACTGTTATAGTCTTTTTGTTCAGAGTGACGGTGTTATAGCTATTCGTTATGTTCGCACAATCGACATTACCGGAACCGAGCGATTGCATATGTGTTATTCGCTCCATGATACGTTCCTGGGTCCTTTGTTCGGCTGCAGATGGGGTTCGACGATGGCGCAGGTGGGGGGGGGGGGCACAAGGTTTTAAGAGCTTTCTCACCTGCCGGCGATCGGCCCCCTTACACTCATAATTGAAAACAAGCGCCAGGAAAAGGAATAATATTTCCCAGGTCGGGCATAGGTGGAGAGGCTGAGCTCGGTGGGTATTCGCTGTTAACTTACACTGCTAAACCCATTACGGCTTAGCACAGTGATCCGATTGAGCCTTTCGGTACTCGAGCAGAGTCATTCAGCCCCAGGGTCCAAAATGCGTTCTTGGAGTGCCAAGTTTCTCCCCGGGTGCAGTAGTTGATCTGTCACTTATGTATGCAAAAATACGTTACACGCACAAAGGTTTTTCCACTCGAATGCCTCTGATACCGGCAGCTGATAAGATTTCCCGGCAAGATGTTTCCGGTACTACAGTAGGTATGGATTATTTTACCCGTTTACCTAATTTCACCAAGCGAAAACTTTATCCCTGACACTTGTCCTACTATTCTACTGTTTTCTAAGGTCGGATTAAGGCTAGCGCGGGTTTTCTTGAACCTGCCCAATCGTCTCTTTTAAACGTTTAGGTCCAGTCCGGCGCGTTACATACCCGAATACAGAAGACAATCCCCTAAATGATGAAAAAAACCGGACCTTTTAAAATTTTGAATTTAGTTTATTTGAGTGCCATACCTGGGAGCAAATCTGCACGGACAATCTCTTTCCATCATGGCCCTGGCGAGCGGTAAACTCGTGGCGGGGGCCATGTTGGTTCCTGTGTAATGTTGGGAAGAGGCATACTTAGAATTAACATTTGGCGTCTCTCTGAGTACCGTATTCGAGTCTCTAAATTTGCTGAGCACTCAAGTATCCCTTATGCTAAGTTGTTGAGACATTCGGTCCGGATCGAAATGTCCAGCACTAACTCACTCGAGCAATCGTGATAGAGAAAACTTTACTCTCCAAAAGTGATAGTGCTCAGAATACCACAAAATCTGTACTGCTTAGTATGGTCATGAATGGAAGCGAGAAATTCTGCTCAGATTTACCCCCAGCTGCCAAAATTGGTTAGCGCTTGACTTTTCAATCTGGGCTGAATATCTCAACAGCTTGAGGAATCTTTCCCTGAGTATCTGCCTTCACAACATGCCCCCTTAACCGACACACCGCCGATGAGGGGTAATATGTTTAGTCTGTCTTTCACTTGAACAACCCCAGTAACGGCAGCTCGAACAAATTTTCCAACTACGAAATCAACCACTTCCCCTCCGGACAGCTCTCGAGAAGCCGCAATTATGGCCACCCACGAGCCCCAGTTGTCCCCGCCCGCAGTGGCTTCAGCAGGGTAAGTTAACGTTAAGCTTCGCACCCCTTATTCCATCCTCACCAAGGCCTAACGTTCGGTTTTCCATCCAACTCACTACCGTACCTCCCTGCCTGCCTGGCCAGTCGGCCGTCAACACTTGGCGCCGTGCCCTTCGGTAACTACAGCCTCTACCTTAGATCAGACTCGCGCCTTTCTATACTCCACAAATACCCGGTTACCCCGGTTATACACCCTCGGCAGCCCGTCCACTCCCCCGGCTCTACACTGTATAGCAACCTAGCATTGGGCGAAGCATGCTGTTACGACTGCAGTCCCTCCTCGTTGCGCAGCGCGAGACCCCACCACGAACACCCGCCAGCGCAAAAGTCTCCCTCGCTTCCTACGCCCATAATTCGGCCCTCCACATACTAAACACCTGCCGCTCCCCCCCCCTCCCAGCCCTCCTCCCACCCATACTCGAAAACCGCCCGAACAAGGACTGAAATGGAGATGTACGATCGCCGAGGTGTGGCTATGGGAGAGAGGGTGTCAAGGTGTATGTTCTTCTCTATGGAGATTGCTAGCTAACGGCTACTTATGCTCGAGTACTACCTACTTCTTGTGTACTTGAGATGAAAAGCTCTTTAAATTCGGTTGCCATATCCCGCTCTCTATATTCTATATCCCATATCCCATCCAGATTATCCGTGTTTAGCCAACTAAGTCAATCTCGCCAAAATAATGTTGCTCCGGACCTCTGTTATCTCCTGTTCTTCTAGTTCCACTAAACCTTCATCATCTACCCTGTAACCCCCCTCCTCCCAAGCAATTCCGCTTTGGTTCCCCCCCTAATGCTTTATCCCTAGTCACGTCTGGGTAACCATGAGGAGACCAACGGTATTTACCTTCAGGTAGTTTCGCTTTGTGCTAGTGATACCGCCGGCAATGAAAATGCTTACCCTAACGAAACGCCACAGTAAAATTAAGAATTCTGGGTAATCTCCAAAACCCCATTGACTCATTTAGCGCAACCTGTTTTTGTGCTTAGAGGTTAGAATACGGTTTGAGTCAAGATTTTTCCCAAAATGAGTCCTTCTAAGTTGGCTGCCCCATTTTCATTTATGAAAAGAAAAGAAAAAGTCCTCGGGAACACACCCTACAGTAAATATCCTTGAACACCTTGCCCCCAAAGACTACTCCGTATGATCTAGCACTGGCGGTTGCCCCATTCATCCAAGACTGGGTGAATTGTATGGCCTTCCGGGGGGTTCACATAATATCACTCGTATATCCTAAACATGTTCTGTCGTAAATTTGGTGGATAAGATGAGAGCGCAAAGCTGAAGTAAGGACGGAAAGACTATGAGAACAAGGTAGTTCCTGGAGGAAGACTGATAATCGACCGATGTCTCTTGTACCTTGCTACCTAGGTACCCGTGTACCATATTTATACCTCTGAGAGGTATCTATATACAAAACCAGCTAGTATCAAAGTTACATTCACACTATTGCCCGCCAGACATACTTTCGTCACATTGAAGCCATTTTTCCAACACGTTCTTCTGGGGATAAAGTGTACTCGAGTACAGTACAGCCTCGTTCCAAATGTTCTCACACCCTGGCTTATACCGTAACAAATTTTTATACCAGATGTATTATAGTTCGTGTCACAGTACCAGCTTGGGTGCGAGAACTTTTGGAACGGGGCTTTACAAGGCGAGAGATTGAAGAGAAAGCAAAGAGTCAAGGGATATGAGGGCCAAAGGGATGTACCGATCGACTGCAGGACAGCATCAGTTTCTTATATCTACTAGATTACTATTTGTTTTCAAACTCTTGACCTAGATCAATGTTTTATCTATGATCCCAGTAGCGGTTCGGCGGAGGGTAGGGGGGGTGCATTTGTATGAAATTTAGTGTAAAAGAAGGGAAACTATGTCAATTCCTAGCCCTGTCGCGTTCCTCCTTTTAATTATTATGACCCAGATTAAGTAACGTAATTACTATCCTACCATTGCATCAATATATTTTCACCAGAGGGCACAGCAGGTAAATTGATTCCTAATATTCTAGTGAAGCCAATTGCCCGGAAAGCTATAAGAAACTTCTCCCTATAAAATTCTAATCTCATCGACAATCTGACTGATACCAATACTATAAGCTAAGATATCGCACTGTCTTTTAACCTCCTTTTACTGTAAGCTTCTCCCCTCATATGCATGTAGCTTTTAACCCTGGTGGGCGGACATATCCATGGAGGAATAACTCTGTAACCATGATTCGAACATAGAGAAGCTTTTTTTCTTCTTGAGATTTGTTCGGGGGTGTTCCGAGCCTCTACTACGCTGTTGTGTATAAACAGCCGGAACTGCATATACAGAGCCAATGAGTCACACCATTCCCCACCGGACATAGTCCCATCACATTCGACCCATACCCCCAACCCGGGAGCTATCCCTCAAGATGGCCATGCGTTGTTTCGGGTCATCTGATAAAGCAGGTGCCCTACCGGTATATCATAATCCAACAGCGGACATTCTTTCTCCCTTCTACCCTACCCCCTCGCTAAACCATAACGAGGTATATATATATCCCTTGCAAAGCAGAAAGAAGTGAAAAGAAAAGAGAATCCAGAGATACCTCTCCCTTCATTCCGAGAAAGCCCGCGGTAGAATTTCTACATTTCCTGAGGCTAAGATTGTAAAACTAAAAGGTCTTAAATCAACTAAACTAAAAACCGAGAAAATGGCTGTCAAGTTCATCGGGGTCTCAGAGAGCCCAAACTATATACAGTGAAACCTCCGATATTTCCCCCCTCCAAGAATTCCAACCCTCTATTAATTCCAGTGTTTGCAGAGTCACGATATTTGACTTATGGGAAATCTCTCTCAGGACATTCCGCGTATCTAAATTCCAGCAAAGGTACGGCATTACCTGGTTTTTTTCGCCTGCCGCTAGTACGTTGAAATAAAGTAGGGCTGAAGAAAAACATTCAACACAGTCAGGAAGAGTCCAAAATAAGCATGGTTGGTTGGGGCCATAAAGGGTTAAGTGAAGGAGTTCTATTGGGAATTTGAGACAGATTACAAAGAAAACTCTTATTTCGACGTACTAGCGGCAGGCGAAAAAAGCCAGGTAATGCGGTAGTCTCTTGTCATACTTAACGGTGAAAAGTAGTCTTTAGTTATACCTGCCTTGGCCGCACTCTCTTATTCGAATTCATGCGCTCTACTCAGTTCTTTGTACATCATATCCAAAAGTTCTACGCAAATTTCCCCTTCCCCCCCGCCACCACGCGATATCACTCGAAAACAAGTCATGTGCGGCCACCCCTGTTTCAAGACCCCGCTCCTCTTTCCAACCCCCCCTTATATCCAGCCTCGCGCCGCCCCCCCTATCTAGCGGAATTATCGGAGGTTTCACTGGGCTCGCTGTACGGTACTTGAACTGAATTCCGCCATTTTATGTCATGAACTACCGATATCATGAATTTAATTTGGCCTAGCCTGAGCCAAGTAGTAATCATGTTAGCCCGCTTTGACAACTCACCCCTGAAGTGCCCAGAACGGGATAAAAAAATCAATTATTCTACACTATCCTAACTACAGTACAAGCAGCAATATCAAACACTAAAATGTTCACCAAAATCAATCCTAATCGGATATGATTGGCATTAAAAAGAAAAGGAAACTGGACGCAAGTATGCATACCCGGGAACTTGATTTTTCGTTTTTTCTTTCAGAAGATGTGAAGACAAAAAAATAATGAGAGGAGTAAACAGAAATAATTATTAATACTGGATTAATACTCGTTAAAGGACAATCGCTATCGCGCGATAAGGCCACCCTCATGGCTTGTGCAAAGACCATTCTCATAACATATCAAATATAACAAAATAAATGGAGGCAGGAATGGGCACTGGGAAATGGGGGGGGGGGCAGGACAAGAAACGAATTCATCAAATGCCGTGCAAAAAATCGATGGCGCGCAAGTACAATACTATAGTATTTTTTTTACAGTAAAGGGAAGAGATACTATGATATAAGTAGGTAGGTTTCCAGGACACGAAGGAGGAGATACACAGAGGAAAGAAGAATAGGAGAGCTAGAAAAGGTGAGCCCAGAGTGTACTTTAGCTGTGCGATAGTGTAATACTCCAAGTCGGAGGGTTCTTCGAGCGAGGTACTTTTGTCATGAATATTAAAACCACCGGATCCTTTTAGAGGGGTGCTGAGATGACTCGGAGGACTCGGCTGGAGTAAGGTCTCCCGAATAATTAACTTTCCCACCCGCTGAGCGAGGAACAAAGCCCTGATATTCAAACGGTCGCCTTACAACTCCCGGGAGTCGCTTCTTAGAAGTCCGAATGAGTGCCGTTTGGCCGATGGGGTCCGTCATTACGATGCCCCGGATAATGTTACAGCGTTCCCGAAGCATGTTCACAACTCTCACATGCCCGCATATATTAGCCCACCATAGAGGGGTTCGGCCGCCCTTGTCCTCAGTATCTGGAGCTACATCCTCCCTTTCCAAAAGAATTTTTACAATACCCTCACGCCCCATTCCAGCTGCCCAAGAGAGAGGTGTTCGGCCGCTCTTATCCGCAGTGTCCGGAGCCGCATCCCCCCGTTCCAAAAGCATCCTCACAACGCCCTCACACCCCATGCCAGCTGCCCACACGAGGGGTATTCTACCGTCTTTATCCGCAGTATTGGGGGTGACATCTGCTCTTCGCAAAAGTATTTTCACAATTCCCTCACGCCCCATTCCAGCCGCCCACGAGAGAGGCGTTCTGCCGTCTTCATCCGGAGTGACGGGAGTGACATTTTCCCGCTCTAAAAGCGCCTTGACGATGTCCTCATAACCATTTCCAGCTGCCCAAGAGAGGGGTGTTCGACCGTCTTTATCGGTAGTATCGGGGGTGGCATCTTCACGTTCTAAAAGCAGCTCCGTAATTCTCTGGTGCCCCATCCCAGCTGCCCATGAGAGCGGGGTTCGGCCGTCTTCATCCGCAGTGTGAGGAGTGACATCTCCCCGTTCCAAAAGCATCTTCGCAATTCCCTCACGCCCCATCGCAGCCGCCCAAGAGAGCGGGGTTCGACCATCCTTATCCGCAGTGTCAGGAGCGACATCTTCCCGGCCTAAAAGGATCCTCACAATGCTCCCATCACAATTCCCAGCTGCCCACGAGAGAGGTGTTCGACCGTCCTTATCTGCAGTATCAGGTGTAACGTCTTCCCGACCTAAAAGGATTTTCACAATGCCCCTGTTCCGATTTCCTGCTGCCCACGAGAGAGGTGTTCTACCGTCTTTATCCGTAGAATCGGGAGTCACGTCTGACCGGTCCAAAAACATCTTCACAATATCCTCATAGCCATTTCCAGCTGCCCACGAAAGAGGCGTTCGACCGTCTCTATCAGGAGTGTCAGGAGTGACATCCTCCCGTTCCAAAAGCATCTTCACCATAGCACAGTGGCCTTTTCTAGCAGCCCATGAGATTGCTGTATTACCAGCCACATCAGTTGCGTCGAGATCCCATTCTTTTATTTCTAATAAACCCACAGCAGTCTCCACCATCCCAAGATATGCGGTACCATGGAGCCCTGTAAACCCAGTAGAGTTACTCCGATCATGCAGCCAGTCCCAATTATCACGTTTGATAGACAAGAGAACCCTTGAGGATACATGCTTCTCAAATCCATCAAGAAGTTTTAGTGCGAGTGAGGTCACGCTTTCTGTGCTTTCCCTTCTGGAGTGTGTCCCCCAGTAACAAGAGGCGTATTCAAGAAAGGGTGTTGCTGGTGCCGGCCAACGAAGTGCATGCGAAAGGTCCCTGATGCATTGAAAATTGAGGTATGTTAAACAAACCTCCGCAATCATAGAGTGGGGGCTATGAAACAGGTCGGTATTATTGGACAGATACTCTTGAAGGGTGTGATGGATAAGACGGACTGTGCATGAGGACGGTTCGGCTGTTACAAGCCCCAAGGAGCATCCTAGCAGTGTTTCTATCGCAGGAATATTCTCGGAATTCTGATCTGTTGACCCGATTTCCACCCCCAGGGCATGGCATAACTCGCTGACATTTAAGGGTCGCACCGAATGTGACAACCACATTAGTACTTCCATCCCGAGACTCGACTTGCTCCCCTTCTGGGCTTTTATCCGTGCCAGGGTCGCCGAGTACGCATCGAGAAGTCCATTCCCCTGGATCATTTCGGCAAGCTTTTTCTTCCTCCGGTAGATCGTAGCCTCCTCTAGAACCGCGTCGATGTTAAGGGAAACAAGAAGGAATCTACATTCTTCAGTTAGCGAATACCTAACTGGGGGCGTATTGACTAAAATGAATGTTTTACCCACATTTGAGAAAATTTTCCCGGAATTGCTCTCATAATTTCTGCCCTCAAATTGCCGTCCATGGCGTTGGGTGTGGTATCTCTGGCTAATCTCATCTCAAGATATCCCTCAATATCCCTAGTTGTAGGAATAATGGGTATCATTATCGCTGCACTGAAATATCTCTTCACTTCGTCCCCAATGTGAGGTCTCCCACTAAGGAATACCCGCATGGTTGGACAAGCCCGCACAGTGTCCCTTAAAGACTCTAGAAGCTTTGACAGATTGTCGGGAAGACATTCATCTAGGGCATCGATACAGATGGACACTTCCGGCAGTGATGCGATCGTCGTCTTCAGTATTTTCACCAGGTCTGAAAGTTGAATGGCCCGCCCCCCAAATCCCCTTTTCTCCTTACGAAAAATCTGCCGCAGGTGCCCAGGGATTCCATCTCTCTCCAAGAGCTGCTTTAGGATGGCGCCCAACATGTTCACAGCAGACTGCTCTTCCTGGGCAAGGTAATCGCAGTACAAGCCAGCCACAGCGATATCTCTATCGTGCACTTGATCGCACAAGAAGTCAGCAACTAAGGAGCTAATATTTCTGGCGGTTAGTCAGATTCACTTGATCGGGAGATTTGTCACTAACGTAATATGGGTCTTCCCCACACCCGGATCGCCGTGGCAGAACAAAACAGCCTGCTTCTGTACTCCATAGCTCCCACTCCACTCCCGAAACTCGTCCCTTTCGAGAAGCCAACCTCCCACGCCATCCGCCCGGCTGGTCTGCACACTTTGATGTCTGTGCCGAGGGTCTAGCGGTGAGAGCCACTGTTTAATCTTGCCATCTTCGTCATCTGCTCTGCTCACCGTGATGGTTTTGTTGTTCGTAATAGTGGTGTTGTGGCTATTGGTTACATTCCCACTGTCAATGTTGTAGTATGCAAACAATTGGGAATTAGTTGTTTTTTCCATGGCGCACTCCGTCGATTTTTGGCTTCGCTATAGATGCGGTTCTGAGATAATTCAGGGGGCCAAACTGGTTTAAGAACATTGCAGCATAATACCCGAGAACAGAGGGATGAATTCGCTTGTTTCTTCGCTCGTGCTACCGAACCATTTCTACTCCAACGAAGTACTTCTAAAAAGAAGGCCCCCGGGAGCGGCTAAGCACACCAGAGGAATTATAGACCGCGGGGAAAACAGTATCTCGAGGCGATGTGTGGTGCGGCATTACATCAGCGCGGCATATCAATTACAAGCGAGAAGAAGCAACTCCAGCCCTCGCCGCGTATACTGGTACACTACATGTATTGTGATGGCCCGAAGAACATCTACCGACTAGTCTGGCCGTTATAAGGCAGAGAAATTAGTTGGAATCCAGCAGCGAAGACATTTGTCTACATGTTTTCAAGGATAAAACTCGCATAATTTCAGCGAGGCAACCCCGCAATGTACTGTACAGTACATAGCACGGGTAAACACTTTCGTTCAATTCCCCCACATTTCCCTTAGGATTGAAATATCACAATAGTGGTAGCCTTGCTACTCGTATGACAGCCGGGGGTCAAAGGTGAGCGAACAGGGATACAGCCGACTACGGCCGGCATCTTGTCCTGCTGGCTAAGGCAACAGCTCCACAGACTCATGAGCACTCCTGCCGGTAAGTTAGAACTTATCGGAGCAGTCTACGGCACTTTTCCCTCATCTCTCATGCCCTCCCGTTGGTGCTACTAGCGGTGAAGCCTCCAATTGAATAGACCTGCCTCGACCCCGATAGTCCAAATCCCATCCAAAAGGGTTTGAATGCTTAGCATCGACCGATTTCTTGTTTCTTTCCGAACCCTTTTTCATAATTCCGGAGAGCTAGGTCTTCGGCACTTCTCTTCGGGAATTCTGAGGGTCCTAGTGTTTAGTATACTGCTAGCAAGGCAGGTTTTTCAATGTACTGGTACAGGCTTGGGCTGAATCTGTAGTGGTGTGTAAATGGCGGATCCTGACTTAGAAAAGTAAGATCTACAAACTGTCTTTTTTTTTTGTATACCAAACCCCCAGGGTTATTTTACATGGAGCAATTCAGTTTGTTCCTCCACACTGCCCCATGGGTTCCGGGATGCGGCCAAGTGACGTTTCGCTTAGCAATGTATTTGCTACTCAACCACTACTACAGTGAAACCTCCGATAATTCCAGCATGTAGGGAGTGCAAGGCTGGAAATAAGGGGGGTAGAAAGAGGAGAGGGGTCTTGGCACAGGGGCAGCCAGACATGAAGGGTTTTCGAGTGATATCTCGTGATGGGGAGAGGGGGGAAATTTGCGTAGAACTCCGGATATGACGTACGATCGCACGGGGGACTGTGTAGAGGGTATGAATTCAAAATAAGAGAGTGCTGCCAAGGCAGACATAACTAAACACTATTTTCCATGATAGAAGACTACTTTTTCTGGAATTAAGATCCGCGGAATGCCCTGGAAACGGAAACTATAAGAGGCCTAGAATTTTCAGAGGGATTTCCCATACGTCAAATGTCGTGACTCCGCAAATACCAGAATTACTAGAGGGTTGGAACCCTTGGAGGTGGGAAAAATCGGAGGTTTCACTGTACAAATTTACTATCCATGCCACGGCATGTGCTCAGGATGAACCGAAAATCTAGGCAGATAGACACCCGATAGATGAGAGGAAATCTTCCTGTGGGATTACAAAACAAAGAGTTAATATTTTGTATATCCTCCCTCCAGAATAGCAGCCACTCTTGAACATATTGGTTCTAGGCATAGACTTAAACTTCCATACGGTAGCCTTCTCAAAAGTTCCCCTTCGATATCCTATGGCTGAACCTACTAAGAGCTTTTTCTGGATGTTTTCTAACAGTATCAAGACCCTGCTTAGTCTTTCAAATGACGGGAAAGCCATGATGTACGAGTACCTTCTCTTGAACCCAATAATACCCAATAATATGATTGAGGTCAGATGAATTCTGCAGCCGGCCTTCTTGAAAGTCATTGTTGCCTAAGGCCTAACTTTTATAGATTGCGGGGGTGGAGTTTTTTTCGGGCGCCGCTTAGCAACTGCCGATCGATCAGACGAAACGCTTCGACGAGTGCCTTGTGAACTGTGCTACCACAAGCTCCAGGCACTCAGCCTCCCCACCACGATCCCACCTCCACCTTCTCCTAAAGAAACCAAATCTCGTTATGGTACCCTCTCAACCGAAGTCAGCCAACTCAACCTAGCCAATACACGAGACAGGGATGAGTGTGCCGGACAAGACAACCGGAAGAAAAAAGAAGATCAGATGAAAGAAAAATGAAGAGATGTGTTAGGATATTGGGGCCCCACTCCCGGCTACGGGAGGGGAAAATACCGCAAGCTGAACCTTCTGTTGGGGCACTCCTCACAAGGCGAGGCGACAACAGCATCTGAGCACATATTTCTTCAATTTACATTCTTGCGGTACCTATACGGCACTCCAGCATGTGCGGCACCACCCCGCTGCTCCGGCAACAACCGGATTACACAGGATAATCGCCCCCAACGTAGAAGACGAAGTTTACAGGTGCTCGTTGGTTTTGAAGAGGATGTAATGGCGATGTTTTGATTTTTGGGAATTGGGCGGACTGGCTCGTAGCAGGGCAGCCGGTAGATATATTAGTCACGTGCCTGATCTAGGCTGAGAGCAACTGCGGTTGAAGGTTCACCAAAATTATCCTATCAGACTCACGCGACTAATATATCTACCGACCGCCCCGGGATAATACCACCATTGCACCTCGCTATAGCGAACGCTAGGAGTTTAGGGTTTTCTTCTCGCTACTTGTAGGCCACAATACCGCATTTTCTCGTAAAATTCGTTTTCGCCCTAGGTGGTCGAGAGAAAGTGTGGCGAAATATCATACATGAGTACCTTTAAGTAGAGAGTGGCTTTAAGGTTTTCACAAATATTTACCCTGGATGTTTACATTTGTCCTCCGTTTCAAGGAAATAACTGACCGGGAAGGGTTGCCTTGTGAGAAATCCTGACTTACACCTTATTCTAATCTCTTAGCGTGAAAACGAGTTCTGCTAGAAAATGCGGTAGCCTTAACTGACTAGGTTAATAAAATTCTGGATACTTATACTCGAGTACTATTCAGCGGGCTCAATTTAATAACTTGTTCCTCATCCGGGAAAGACTATTCCTTCTCGGCGTGTTTTGTTTGGGATTGCGAGAGCTAGGGACCTGACCACCGATTGTGGATCTCGCGAGTCTTTACCCGCCCCTGGGGAGAAGTACTCAAAAATATGAGCCGTGAGTCTGTGATACGCACATAGTATTTGGCATATATTTTATGGATCCCTGTTTTCGGGCGAGTACTGTACGGTACCGGTGTTGGGTGACACTTGCGAAATGGAGTGCTGCATTTCTGTATCGTGTATGATAACACCAAATTCTGAGGCTCTGGGCAAGCTTCGGCAACATGAGATGGACCCTGGCAATTGTGGGCATGGAGTTATGCTGACTCAGCAGGAAATGATTGGATAGTGTTTTTAGAACCAAGAGCCGCATCCCGCTCTTTTACAATTGGCTAGTGAATTCACTATCGTATGATCCCCCGATATCGCCGTCGTCCCCTCCCGCATCGCAGTGACATATCTACGGCCAACACTTTGGACGGACCATCCTGGACTGTACAGCACATCCGCGCTCGATTAACCCAGTAATGTCAACTACAATACCTAACGAATAGTCATACCAATATCGTCTGTGCCAAAGCCATGGAAGACGGAAATCCAGAAATCATGCAGCGTCTCTCGCCACTGGACCCGTGGAGAAGGCCTCGAGATCTGTGCACCGGAAGGCTAAACACCGCAGGGAATTGACTTTTGGAAACAAGCGTTTCGGGAGTGGAGAGGTAGTAAAGGTGGAGCAGATAAGGCGGTCCTGTTTTGCTACACGAATCAGTGGGGAAGGCACGTCTAAGGTCAGTCCCTAGTCATCTTGGAGGAAACAAGAACTTTTACCTACAGCCAGCAATATTAATTCATTAGTGATCGGTAGCCTGTGCGATGGGACATTGTAATCTCACGCATCCATTATTGACTAGCGATTACTTGTACCTGTAGATTCCCCGGTATTTCGCTAAAAATTTACGTTTTCCTAGAAGAGCCTAACTTATAGTCTCTGAGAGAAGACACCTAAACTCTCCTTTCCCCTCCCAGTAGATATCGATGAGGTCCCAGAGTGCCCTCCATCCGATTCGCCTCACTTGCTGGTATCTCAAATCCCCCCACGGCCTATCCCGTCCGTCTGCTTTTTGCCGCTGAAACCCCTTCCTGATATAATGAAAGAAAACATGGGAGAAAACAGGGAGCAAAAAAACAGAAGAGATTAACACGTCTAGCGAAGGCCTACTCACTCGCCTTATAATAAAATATTTTATGCTAACCAGTGCGGCAACAATTCTTAAATTTGTTTAGAGTTTTACATAGAGTACTGTACTCAAGTACTGTACGGTATTTGTTCTTGCAGAATCCAGGGACCCGGGAATCTCCCGGCAAAGCTACTTGATGGCGAGAGATGATGAGCGGAGTGACAGCCCTATTACTCGTAGAGCCTCGCTTAACTGGGGCTGTTAGGGATGCAACATGGTGGTATTCTGCGTCGCCGCGGGCTATAGTAGCTGTTCTTATATTGCCGTGCACTGCCGGCATCGTGAACACTGCCGAACTCCACTACCGGATATAGGGGCTAAGGAAGAGTCCTAGAAGAGGAAGGCTCTACGCTATAATAAAGACTTGGAAATTATTGAAGAAAACAACGCTCAACATAAGATAATATGATTACTACAGAAAAAGAGTTCAGAGGGGCCGCCTAGTTAGGGGTTAATCGCGTTAACAGTTTAAAATTTTAATTCAGTGATGGAATAAGAATATGCACGATCAACTAGAAGGACCTTCAAGAAAACTTAATGTGGTTCTCTCGCGGGAAAAGTGGGTAGCTTGGCATGGTCAAACATACTTGAGCACGGAGAAGTCTCCCCGTGGGGAAGTGCGAGGACGGGTGCTAGGGCCCTTGGAACGCGACCGTACTCGAGTCTACCGTTAGGATGATATGGATCGAATTAAATCCGAAGCATCAGTGGAAGCGGACTCGCGCACTCCATCTTCTCCTGTATGTGCTTTCCCACTACCTAGGAGTATATCGAGTGAGGGGACCACCGATGGGGCCAAACCGGAGGTTAGTCAAAGTTCCCGGAAACGCTGAAAATTGAGGAACGTCAAGCCAGCCTTCGCTATCATCGAGTTCGAGTGTGGACCTTGAGAAAGGCTTGGATTATTAGACGAATATCCTTACAGGCTAAAGTGGACAAGGAGAGTAGTGGAAGAAGATGACTCAACTATGCTAAGTCCCAAAGACTCTGCGAGGGTGCTCAAATGATGGGGGTCTTTCGGGATTCTGCCTTCGCTTCTCCACTGCCGAATCTCCCATAGAGCCTGTTGCTGCGTACACCCCGAGCCCTCTCAGGGATCCTGGGCTGGGAGTTACTGCATAGTTTCCCGGCTCTTCTCGGCTATTACTTTACTCACATCGACGATATTGTGAGAGCTATTCGTTACCTTATTTCAGTTGATATTGCCGGCAGTAATCAAGTGTGAATATTCTATGCAGTCTGGGATGGTTTGTCCGAAGTGTCGGTCGTATGATAGATATGTCACTGCGATACGATAAGGGACGATGGCGGGGGATCCTGTTGAATTCGCGAACCGAGTTGAAAATAAGAGGATGCGGCTCCTGCTAAAAACATTGTCCAATCACTTCCTGCTAAGTCAGCACCAGCCCCTGCAATCGCCAGGGTCTCCTGTAGCTCATGTTGCCGAAGCTTGGCCAGAGCCTCAAAATTTGGTGCTATACAGTGCTCGGGTAGCTCCGAACAATAAAATTCTAACATCCAATTATTCTAAATTATAAGCAACTGGGGGAAAACTTTAGAGATAGTTCCACTAGTAATTTTGTGGAAGGGTTTTTTTTTCATTCTTTTCTTTCAAAGACTCTTATGGCTTTCACTTTGTTTTCCTCTTGCTCAGGAGCGAACCATTGATTAAAATTGTGTTGAGGGGTGCTATTTGATAAAAAGCAAGAACTTCAACCCTGACATTAACCATGATACTGACTTTCTACATGGCCTTTAGTGAAGGTGGGAACCATGAACTTGTTGTGATTAGTTACTTAAACAATTTCATAAGAGGAAATTGCATTACCGGTATAGGTTCTCCAAAAGAGGCCATTCCCGACTTTGCAAGAGCTTTGGTTGTTACTATCGGGGAGCATATTAGTTCCTCTTACCACAGTATAATATTATACCTTATCATGAGGGTGGACGCTGGTGAGAGCCGGGTTTTGTGAGAGGGGCCCTAGTCCCTTTGCAGTGCGCTATGAGGTGGCGTTTTAAGGGTAGTGGAAATAGTTACTACGTTACGTTATTGAGGATGGGGGAATGAGATATTAACGCAACAGGTAATACCGGTATATTAAACTTCAACGGCGGACGGCGAAACGATACACCGCGAATGGACGAGCGGTGAAACGAAACGAAACGCCAAGCAACTCACAAAGAAAACGATCGACAACTCAGGGGGGGTGAAATGTTTTCACTAACAACCACAATCTCACGCTCAACGACACACTATCATCGACTAACTCATCGCCGGAGACGGGACTCATGGACCACCGGGCGTACTCGGGTATGTCTCTCCTTTCCCTTGTGCGCTCCCCAGATAACAAAAGAATCAAACAAACTCCCGCGGCCCGTGACCTCCGGGCTGGCTCCTCAGCTCTTTACGCTGGCCTTATATCGTTTCCGCTTTGCCCCTGGCTTTCCCGAAAAACTGCGCGACTCCGGGACTATCGCGCATTCCTGCATTAGAAATGCTTTCTACAAATACGCCCGAAGCCGAAGCATTGCTCGAATCCCAAACGCATTTCCTAAGCGACAAACAAAGGCGCGTTCCTAGAAGCCATCTGCACGCCAAATGAGCTATTGTGGGAGTATGGCGAGCAACATCATTTCCAACATAATACGGGCAGCGCGGCGCTCCCGTGGGCAACCGTAGGCGATCATGGGGGGGTAGTAAAGTTGCTACTGGAACAAGAGGGTGCGACTCTCAGCACTGCGGACAGTGACTCTGGCGGAGTCGCACTCTATTGAGCTACAAGTTTCTATTTGGGTGATAGGATACCAACCCTAGTATGCGAGACATTACCGACAAAACAGGTCTCGGATCAGCTGCGTCCTGGAGACATATCGTACAAGAGTAGCGGAGCCACTCTCCCCCCCTACCCCCCCCCCCCTTCCCGTCCCAGCTGATACCGACCAAGTCCTGGAGCACCTCGCGCCTGATCCATCTAAACTTTGAAACTCCTCTGACAATATCCTGTCAATTCGCTTTTCACCACTGAAACCCCTCCGTCCCGGCAAAATACCCCCCCCCTCTCAATCGCGATTAGCTCCTGCATCATTATTTCCTCTTCAATTTTTCTCTTCCTATCGGCAGCCCCTCCCTATCTATTATAAATGCTGAGTGAGTGCGGGCAGCCCTTGGCGGATCTGGATCCGATATATAGGCGAGGGGCGAGGTGCAACTGTGAATCACAATTAGTCCCCGGTGTCCTATGATGACCTATGGCCCCTAATCTATATCAGGCTTGTTTTTGTATTTGCCAAATTCCTTCTTTCATTCACTTCTAAGTACAAACACGTCTACCTCCTGTAATTAGGCGATTGGTTTATGCTCTACAGTGAAACCTCCAATAATTCCACAAGGTAGGGAGTAGCGCAAGGCTGGAAATGAGGGGGGGTGGAGAGAGGAGAGGGGTCTTGGCACCGTGGTGGCCGGAAATGACTGGTTTTCGAGTGGTATCTCGTCATGGCGAAGGGAAAGGCAAAATTTGCGTAGAACTTGCATATGGTGTGCAAAGAACTGGGTAGAGAGTATGAATTCAAAGAAGAGAGTTTGGTCAAGGGAGACATAGCTAAAGACTATTTTCCACCGTGAACTATGATATGTGGACAAAATTAACCGCACACCAGCGATCGATCGCGACTGTACCCTCCTTATCATTCAGCCTGTTCAACACTGCATAAGGAAATTTCTCTGGATCAAATATTAATTTCTACTAAGTATTCTACTGTACATCTACATCCTCAATTAATTTCTTCGGTTTTCATGATCGTGGGATTGGTGAGGGAACGCTGTTGTCGTGACTGGGGTTTTTCCTGTTCGTTTATGCGCGGTTAATTTTGTCCACGGACAATATGACGGGAGACTACTCTTGCTGGAATTAAGATCCGTGGAATGTGCTGGAAATGGAAACTATAAGAGGCCTAGAATTTTCAGGGGGATTTCCCATACGTCAAATGTTGTGACTCTGCAAACACTGGAATTACTGGAGGGTTGGAAGTCTTGGAGGTATGAAATATCGGAGGTTTCACTGTAGTAAAAAATATCGAAATGATGCATCGGGAGATCTAACTCCATCGACGAAGCAGATATTTTTTTTCCACACCGCTCTAGCACGTATCCTCAGCAACAGCGAGGCATCACTGGTAAACAGGGCGGAATGGGGCAATGTCCGTGTTATTTGAGATGCGAGACAGTGGAGGATTTCCTACATTCCCTTGTTATTAACTTCGTCTGCTGCTACATGACTCTTGGCCGTTTTTCTCCTTATAAAAGGACCTTGTCTTCCATTTCGTCGATTATTGTCCGTCACTGTTCGCTCTGTCTCTTTTCTCCACTGGTTGAATACAAATCAAGTATTTTGTCGTTCTCCCTGTTGCTCCCGTATTTAAGTCAATATATCGACGCTCCGCACACGCCCACGATATTTAACATTAACTGGGCTCATACCGATGGCAACACGGATGGCGACTCTCTTGCAACCTAAAGAGTGGCTAGAAGCAGTAGCAGTAGACTCGCACGTAGTACAGGAGGAAAGTACATCAGTCAGTGGTGGTGGTGGTGTTAGAGTAGAGATGTTTGACGACGAGCCCCCGACCGATTAGTTAGAGACTAAATACAGGTAGATAGCGCAGTCAACACAAACAGGAGAACCCCACAACGCAACTCTCAAGGCCCTTCTGCCGGTCCTGCTCCAAACTCGATATCGTACCCTAACTACTTAAAGATTGGATTATATCTATTTTATATAATATAAGAAGGATGAACGAAAATAAGGCGAATTGTAGGTTAGTGAGATAACGAGGTGTTTTAGGTGAATGATAAGAAGCTATGACATCTGCAGTGAAATAGTAATCCACAAATAAGGCTCTCACCAGGGGGGGGGTTTCGGATTTTATTTGGTAAAATTTGTTCTCAGGCTAGGATGCGATCCTTGGTAGACAGGGGAGAGTCGTTGAGTTCCACCTTAGCATATCAAAACCTGCGGGCCCTTTTGGAAGGGCGCCTAGACGGCTTGGATATGTCTGAGGGGACTGGTTCTGTTGCTGGAACGCCACCTGTATTTCTGGAAATCGAATTTGCCCGTTCCTCAAGCAACTTGGCAATTACTTGGTAGCCGTGACTGACAGCACATTCGAGCGGTGTTCTGCTATATAGGGTGTCAGCTATATTGAGATTGACGTCGTTTCGTTCCAGCAGTATCATCACGACCCCCTCATAGCCTTCGTTGGCAGCAAGCCAGAGAGGAGTTTGTCCATTTTCCACGTCAACTGCGTTAGGATTGGTGTCAAGGCGTTCCAGAAGCAACCTCACGACACTCTCATACTTCCTGCTGGCAGCAAACCAAAGTGGGGTCTTGCCATTGATGTCAGGTATGTTGGTATTGACGTCCTTCCTTTTTAGCAGCATCTTCACGACACCCTGATTACCACACCGGGCAGCATGCAAAAGCGGAGTTTCTCCACTGCGTCCAACTCTGTTGGGATCGATATCATTCCTTGTTAAGAGTGCCCTCATAATCCCCTGGCGCTGATTCCCGGCAGCCAACAAAAGCGGAGTACCATATCGGGGGTCAAGTATGTTGGGATCGAGGTCATTCCGTTTTAGTAGTATCCTCACGACCCCCTCACGGCCCCACTGGACAGCCCATGAGAGTGGGGTTCTGCCATCCGCAATGTCAGTTATGTTAGGGTTGGCCTCGTCCCGTTTCAGTAGTGTCGTCACCACTCCTTCTTGCCCATTCTCGGCAGCCAATGAGAGTGGAGTTCTCCAAGATTGGGCGTTTGGATCAGCGCCCCGATTTAGCAGCAATTTCACTATCCCCTCATAGCCATTCTGGGCAGCGATTTGCAAAGGAGTTTTCTCAGGGGTGATGTCAATTGTGTTGGGATTGGTGTCTTGGCGCTCTAGGAGCATCCTCGTAATCTCCTCAGAGCCTTTCTCCGCAGCGAACGAGAGGGGCGTTCGCCGTGATTTGGTGTCAGCTAAGTTGGGGTTGGTGTCAGGGCGTTCAAGTAGCATCCCCACAATGTCCTCATATGAATTCGTGACAGCTAGCGAAAGTGGTGTTCTGCCAGATCCGGTGTCATGTATGTTAGGATCGAGGTCACCCCTCTTCAGCAGTGACTTTACCACCTCGCCATGCCCCTCCTGCACAGCCCAGAAGAGCGGCGTTGCGCCCGGCATGGCTCTGAAACGACGAAAGCAGGTTGATATGCCAAAAGGAAGCAGTAGAGTAACTTCACTGACCCGCGGTGAATACGAAATTGCCTCTCTTGTGAGGGGGGTGGAGGAATCGCTTTGGCTTGTTAATAGAAAGAGATGCTTGTTGAATGAGGTGGGCGTGGTGTAAGTGAGATGGAAGGTTCTTGTTCATTCGCAGGTGCGCAGTGGCTAATTAAATATGTCTGGCCAGGACGCGTGCTCAACCATTGCTTTACTATCAAAGCAGTCATACACTCTCCACAAGACAACTAGGGCGTGTCTCGTACCCTACAACACTCAACAATGGGGGTGGGGTTGGCTATTGGGGTTGCTATATATATGATAATAGCTATTATATCATATCATACTCAAGAAGAGAAAACCTCTACATGTATAAGACCATGCCTCAGTTCATGCGCTGGTGTTCTCGGGCACGTTCGCACATCTGTCTTCCTACATAAGACGTGCTCTCCCCAAAATCATTGCTCCTCGAAGCTTCTAACAAGGCAACCTTCTACTAGTGGGATTGCTGTCTTGTCGGAAGGAAAGGGTCAAGACTGTTGATATGAGGTCGTGATTGAGGAAAGCCATGCTGGTTGGATGAGGGAAGAGAATAAACTCAAGGGGGGAGCAGGGGTATATTGATCGGATTCGAATCTTGCCTGCTTATAGTCTACATTTATGGCAGGCCAGAGGGTTTATATACACAATACAAAGATCTTTGCCAACTTCCTCAAGCACGGGAATCCACCAGGAGGTGCCCACACAGGAATGGAGTTCCAGTCCCCTTTGTGCTCAGTATTCCGATCACCCTCCGCTTTGCTTTCCGAACATTTCCAGCCATCCATCCGGATTTTATCGTATATAGTATAAAAACCAGGTATACGCGCTCCTCCTCTTACATTTGTAATGTGTGACAAAGGGAATGACTAACAAAATAGCGACTAGATAGGTAAGGCACGAAGGAAATATTCATGAGTGCGGAGTGATGGCTAGTTATTTTTGACACAAAGCAGGTGGCGTTCGAACAACAGAACTAGTTCCCCCAGGTATATCGGAGCCATCTGAACCTTCTTCCAAAAGGGCACGCAAGTCTTGATATCCTAAGATAAAACTCAACGGCTCTGTACCCTTCCACCAAGTATCGCATCCCAGCAGAACAAGTTTTACCGAATAAAATCCGAAACCCCTCTCCTATCAGGGCCTCATTTGTGGATTGCTATGTCACCGCAGGTGTTATAGTTTCGCATCATTCGCCTAGAACACCTCGTTATCTCACTAACCTCCAATTAACTCTATCAGCTTTCATCCTTCTTGTATTATATGTGGTAGATGTATCCTATCAAATAAAGTTGTTAGGGTATGATATTTAGTTTAGGGCACAACCTGCGGAAGGGTCGTGACACTTATCTTGTACATATTTTCCGTTTATGTGTCGAGCGCACTATCTACCTGTATTTAGTCTCTAACTAATTGGTCGGCGTGTAAACGGAATAGCTAGACATCCCAGCTCAACTGGGGTACGAAATAAAACTTCCCGCAAGATCTTCATTGCGCTGGGAGCTCGGTGTTCTCGGGCCCAAAATGTGAGACGAGCTATAATATAAAGGGAGTAGATGGCTTTCAACCTCGTTGAGGTCTCGAGAAGCCTACGTTGTATACACTGCACTGCCTACAATAGGAGGTAGAGTTGGGTTCGGGGATTTTACGTCATGCATTACCTACATCACATATTTATTCTAACCGGTTTGAAGCAAATGTTGATCCGAGTTGGCCCGTTATCTTTATAACATACTCCTACAATACTCTTGGCTGGGCGAAAAATCAATTATTCTACAGCATTTTAATTACAATATCATACAGGCCGTATAAAACTCTACAAAGCCCACCAAAGCCAACCCTAATCCGAAAGGGCCGATATCAAGAAGGAGAAAAAAAAGGTGGGGGGAAACCGCTACACTCTGGGGGAAGGTTTTACTTTTTATTCTGCCAAAATATGAAGAATATGGATAACAAAAGAAACGGACGGGGGTAGAAAAATGAGATTAATGATTGACACTAAGTTGATACCTAGTAAGGGGAAATTTTCGGAGGGGGGAATTGGTACCTACATTATTTGGAGGGAGCTTGTTACGACAAGATATTGGAGATAATGAAATGGGAGCAAGAATATGTCCCGTGAGGAAGAGGAGGCGAAAAGGAGAAATGGAGAAAGTAAAGTTATGAAGCATCGAGAAAAAAGCTGATATTGTAGACGCACTATGTCCAACAGTTCTTAATATAAAAGGAGAGGGATCGGTGCATTAGGATTGGGGTAACGAGGATCCGGAGGTGTAATTTATCGAAGGAAGACATAGGAAAAACCAGCAGTGAGGAATGACGGGGGGAGGTTAGGAGTACGGCAGCGTGATGTGATACTGCAGATCAAGGGGCTGGTCGGACGAAGAGCGTTTGTCATGGTTGTCGGGATCCCCGGATCTTTTTGAAAGGGCGGTGAGATGGCTCGGGGGGCTCGGACGGGGGAGAGTCTGTTGGGCTATCGCTACCCGACGACCGTGAAGTAGAACTCTGATTTTCTAATCGCCGCTTTGGAGCTCCACCGCACTGCTTGCTAGAGGCTGGTATAAGTGCTGTTTGGGTGGCGGAGTCTGCTACTACGGTGTCCTGGCTAACACTACACGATTCTCTTCCGAGTATTGCTACTACTCTAATATACCCGCGTTCCGTAGCCCATGAGAGAGGGGTCAGGCAGTTTTTATCTACAGAGCCAGGAGTAACATCTTTCCTTTCCAGAAGCATCCTCACAACATCCTCATGTCCATTTCCGGCCGCCCACGAGAGGTGTTCGACCGTTTTGATCCTTAGTATCGGGATTGACATTCCGGTTCAAAAGCATCGCCACAATACCCTCATGCCCATTTCCGGCTGCCCACGAGAGAGGAGTTCGACCGGCTTTATCCGCAATGTCCGGAGCGACATCCCCCCGTCCCAAAAGCATCTCCACCATTTCCACATGCCCTTTTCTGGCGGCCCACGAGATTGCTGTGTTACCCCCCGCATCAGTTACATTAAGATCCCATTCCTCCTTCTCTAATAAAGCAACTGCAGTCTTCACGATCCCAAAATATGCAGTGCCGTGAAGCCCTGTAAACCGGGCAGCGTTACCCAGAAAAAGCCTCCAGTCCCATTTTTCAAGGCTGTGGGATAAGAGTATCCCAGAGGATACATGCTCATCGAATTCCCGGAGAAGTTCTAGAGCGAGTGGGTTCACATTTTCCGGGACTTCCTTCTTGACATGTGTCCCCCAAAAACAAGAGGTGTATCCAAGCAATGGTGTTTCTGGAAGGGGCCATCCGAGGTCACGGGAGAGGCCTTCGATGCGGGGAAAGTGGAGGTATGTCAAACAAACTTGTGAAATCGTCAGGCGAGAGCTGTGGAACAGATCGGTATTGTTGGATAGATACTCTTGAAGAGTGGGGTGGATAAGCCGGAAAGTACGTGAGGATGCGTCAACTATTACAAGCCCTAAAGAGCAACTTAGCACTGTTTCTATCGCGGGAATCTTCTGGGGATTCAGGTCTGTGGTCTCCTTTTCTACCCCCAGGGCATAGCATAACTCGCTAGTACTTAAGGGACGCTCCGAATGTGATAGCCACATTAGCACCTCCATAGCGAGTCTTGTCTTGCCCCCCCCCCTGTTCCTTTATTCGCGCCAGGGTTGCCGAGTAAGCATCTCGAAGACCAAGCCCTTGGGTCATCTCGTGGAGTTTTGTCCTTCTATCTTGGATTGTAACCTCCCCAAGGACAGCGTCTATGCTAAGTGAAACGAGAAAAAATCTATATCCTATTGTTAGCGAAGATCTGAGTAGGCATGGATTAGTTAGGGCAAATAGTTTCTACTCGCATTTGGGGAATTTTTGTTGAAATTACTTCCAGAATCTCGGCCCTCAAACTATAGTTCATTTCTTTGGGTGTGGGATCTTGGTCTAATTTCATCTTCAGATAATTCTTGATATCCACAGCCGTAGGAGTGATAGATATCGTGATCGCCTCGCTAAAATGTCTCTTCATCTCGTCCTGAATGTGAGGTCTTCCGGTAAGGAACACCCGGGTGGTTGGTAATTCCCGCACAATGTCTTTCAGCGCCTCAAGGAGCTCTTGTCGATTTTTTGGGAGACATTCATCTAAGGCGTCGATACAAATGAACACCTCCGGCAGCGATGCGATCGTCGTCTTCAGTATTTCCACGAGGTCCGAAAGTTGCATAGTCCGTCTGCCAAATCCCCCTCCCCCATCACTGAAAACCTTCCTCACGGGCCCCGGGATTCCGTTTCTCTTCGAAAGCTGATTGAGGATTACGCCTAGCATGTTTGCTGCGGACTGCTCCTCCTGGGCTAGGTAATCGCAGTACAGGCCTGAAACAGCGATGTCTCTATTACGGGCCTGATCGCATAACTGGTCAATAACTAACGAGCTAGTATTGCTGGCCGTCAGTGATATCCACTTGGCTGAGAGGGCCTTCTTCCTGACCTGATATATGTCTTCCCAACGCCTGGATGACCATAACAGAATAGAACAGTTTGCCTTGGTAGCCCTTGACTGCCACTCCACTCTCGAAACTTGTCCTTTTTCAAAAGCCAACCTCCGACATCTTTGGCCCGTTTGGCTCGCAGACCGTCGTGTGTGTGCTCCGGCTGTAGTGGTGAGAGCCACTTCTCAATCTGGTCGGCTTCGCCGGCTGTGGGATTCAGAGTTATAGAAATGGAATTGTGGCTATTCATTATGTTTCCACATTTGAAATTACCCCAACCAAAGGACTGCATATTTGTCATTCGTTCGATGGCGGGTTTGGTGGATGCTCCGTTTCGCTGTAGATGTGGCTCCCTAATGGCTCAAGGGACAAACGGGTTCATGAGTTTTCTACTGCTCGGTAGGGAAAGCGTGGTTTGGCTCGTTTCTTCGGTGACGCCGTCTAATAATTTCTACGCTAGGAGAACACTGGTAGAAGGAAGGAGGGTAGCTGTAGAGTGGCCCAACCCATTGGAGGCCTCATAAATTATAAAGCAGCGCTGCGTGTCCGTCCTGTGTGTGAAACAGTAAGGTAAGCACATACCGGTACCGTACTGCACCTATGTTTTAGGAGAGAAGAAGCAATTCCAACCGTCACCTCGTAAGTTATTCAGGCGGCCGAGTTGCTGTTGGACACCGAAATAAATTTAAAGTAGTAATCCGGCGGGCGAATGGCAAGCTAATGCAGGGCAACATCATTAATCATATACGCTACGAAAAACTGAGTGTACCCCATTGCTTATCGATAAGCAGACGATAATGACATACACACATAATTTCTACGGTATATCAACTTGCATCAGGACACTTGCCAGCATTTCATTGTCCACTTATTGGTCCGCCGATCACTACTCTATGTGGGTCTCCAACGGCGACTCGGCCACGCGAGCACAGACACTAGGATAGATACTGGTATTTCGGTAGCCTAGAAGCACACTTGCTGGCTAGCTTGGCCACTGCACGGTTGAGAGGCAAGTTGCCATCGAGCAACCGCAGTTGAACTGTTGGGCTTGCATGTGTGTTTTCAACCTGAAGTTCTCATCCATCCTATTGGACAACCGCACGCTCTGTATGGCACTAATAAAATTTTCATTCAGCTCTCCGGCTTTCCCCAGATTTTGACTTGCGGAAGCCAGGTTTGTCACCCGGGAATACCGGTAATAGGATTTGATTTCATCCCACGGGTTCTGGATTGAAATGTTGCAATTACGGCACCGTATAATCCGGTAAAAGTCGGATCGGGGTTAAATTGAACTAAGGGCTCGTTTACCTCTCTGCGGCTATCGATCACTTCGAGACGGTGCCGACCGTTAAGAGGTTAGACAGCGGGGGTGCCGGCGGGTACTCGAGTAGATGGTATCTACTTGTATTCCTACAGTCACCTGCCGTCTACTTCTGGTGGTATTTCTAAACGCACCCTTGAGGCAACGTCACGTTTTGACAGTCAAGTGACAAGAATTTGGGATATGATACGGTAGTATCATAGAAAACTAGGTAAACACTCTTGCTCCCTCTATCTCGGAGTTGTGCGAATTGACACGCCACCATTTAGTTTTCTCATCTAAGTTTTGGAATAAGAGGGTTCGGTCAACCGGCACGAAGGCAACCGAGCCAACAGGAGGAGCACAAAGACACCAACTCCCAACAGCTCGCCCCTGTATGACAATGTGAGAGCCCGAGAATGAAGGTGGGAAGGTGGGAGGGCTGAGGGAAGATTTTTATTCGTGTTGCACAAAGTGTGGGGCTGTTTGATTGGAAGAATCTGAGGATTAAAAACGCACATGCAGAAGTTATCCTTTCTTGGTGCTCACTGGTTTCTCTATATTACAGTGGCGAGGCTGGCAGTAGCTGTTCTCCAGGACCATCTGAAGAAAGGCTCCCGATACGGTTCCGCGTACGAGTACTAAACAAAATCGGGCCCTCCTGGATAAATTTGCGTGTGCAATAGTCATTTGGCACATGTTTTTTTATTCGAAAATCCATCAATCTCGACTCGCCGCCCCATAAAAATTATGTCCGCGCACGTCAAGGGACTAGAAACTTTGTCCTAGAGTTTGGATTTCCCGATTAAAATAAAATCAAATAAGTGCCCAAATGAGTCTAATACCAGTTCAGTTCTCTTGAAAAGGGTCTGGCGGTACGAATACACGAGTGTTAGTGTGTTCTGTGATGCTTGAGCACTCTGCGCCCTGGCGTTTGCTCCACGGGAAATGATTGGGTGGTAATTTTAGCACCAAGAGCCTCATCGCCTTTTTTTGGTACTGTATGGCTTGCCGATTCCATAAAAACCCCCGACACCGCTCTCATGGTTCTCGCTGCGACGCATCGATGACCAACGCTTTGGATATGCCACCATGGATTCCCCACACTATCTACACTCGCTTAGTACCAGTAATACCGACTGCGGCTATATCACAGATGCTACTAATTCTTGCAATAGCATCACCAATGTGAACAAGGTCATAGCTGACGAAAACCCGGAGATTATGAGGTGGATCTCCCCACTGGACCCCCGAAGAAGGCATCAGGATATCCGCACCGACAGGCTCGATAGTGTGGGGGATTGGCTTCTGAAAACAAGCGAGTTTCTGGAGTGGAGGAGCCGTGAAGGTGGGGCCGATAAGGCTGTCTTATTTTGCAACGGGAATCTGGGGTGGGAAAGACATATCTAAGGTGAGTGCTAGCTTATCTGGAAGAAGCAGGAATTATTACCGACAACCAGCCATATTAGTTCATTAGTGATCGATAGCCTGTGCGATTGGCGTTGCGAGGGAGACATTGTAGTCGCAATGTTCTATTGTGACTTCCGCGACCAGCATCAGCAGACAGCCACCAACATCATGGGAGCCATCCTAAAGCAGTTAGTGGTGAAAGGGGAAGTAATGGGGAGCGTGCAAACGGCATTTCAAAAGGCGAGAGAGGTGGTCGGTGGTCGAGGCCTGCGGCTTCCGGATATGGTGCAGATGCTGAGGCAGACTGTCGCCACATTACCCCGAGTTTTTATCTGTATTGATGCTTTGGATGAGTGCCTTCCTAAGCATCGACTAGAGCTTCTTCGGTCACTGAAGGATATCCTTGAGGAGTCACCAAGGACGCGAATATTTATCACCGGGAGGCCTCAGGTTGAGACGGAAATTTCAAGATATTTCGCCACTAGTGTCACAGTACCTATTAGTCCGAAGACGCACGACGTAAAGAGATATTTGGAGAATAAGTTGGAGATGGACACTGAGCTCGATGCTATGTCAGATGCTTTACGAGCAGATATCCTCAAAATCATTCCCGAGAGAATCTCTGAAATGTATGTAGGAGTCTATGGTTCCCACTCCGTGAATGATTTGTATTGAGTAGTGACTATCCGTAGATTCCTCCTTGTCGCGCTACAGATCGAAGCTATCTTAGGAGAAGTTACCATCTTTGGGAGGAGGCAGAAATTGAACGAGGTGGCCGAGAGTGGTTACTTGGAGTGCGCGTACGTGACAACCCTGGAGCGGGTGAAGGCGCAGAAAGGGGGTAGATCTAGACTCGGAATTGAAGCCCTGATGTGGGTGTCAAACTCGGAGCGACCACTCCACACTGGCGAGCTATGCCATGCTTTAGGAGTGAAGATAGGGTCCACTGATCTAAATATTGAAAATATTCCCCCAATCAGAACGGTCCTGGGGTGCTCTTTGGGGCTTATCACGGTTGATGAATCCTCCTCCATCGTCCGGCTTGTGCACTTCAGTCTGAAAGAGTATATATCCAATAATCCGGGCCTATTCCAAAGTCCAAACTCAATGATAGCTAAGGCTTGCCTGACATACCTCAATTTTCAGTGTGTCCGGGAATTTTCGTCAGCCATTAGTTCGTCTCCATCGACGCTCCCTCTCGTCGGATATGCGTCTATCTATTGGGGAAAGCACATGAGAAGGGAGGAGGCAGAAGCCGCGGGACCGCTTGCACTGCAACTTCTCCTCGAATTCGAACGCCATATATCCTCTCAGCTACTCCTGCTACACTACGGTAAGGAGGAGAGGCGTTGGGTGGAGCCGGATTTTGATGTGAGGGGTGTCCCTAAGGGTTTTACAGGGCTGCACGGAGCGGCGTTTTTCGGGCTCGTGGAGGCAGTTGCAGCGTTATTGGCAATGAAAAAATGGGATATCAACGCAGCGGATATTACGGGGAAAACAGCACTTGCGTGGGCAGCTAGAGGAGGTCATGAGGATGTGGTAAAGTTGCTATTGGAACAAGAGAATCTCAGTCTCAATACGGACACTAAGGACCAACATATGCCACTCTTGTTGGCTGCGGAGTTCGGGCATGAGGCAATAGTAAGGTTGCTATTGGAACGAGAGGATATCAATCCCAACACTGCAGGCTCATCTGGTCGAACACCACTCGTATCTGCTGCAGAGGGCGGGCATGAGGGAGTCGTAAAGTTGCTATTGGAACTAGAGGCTACCAACCCCAACACTGCAGACCAAAATGGTCTAACTCCACTCATATCGGCTGCGAAAGCCGGGCATGAGGAAATAGTAAGGTTGCTATTGGAGCGAGAGGATATCAATCCCAACACTGCAGGCTCATCTGGCCGAACTCCACTCATATCGGCTGCGAAAGCTGGGCATGAGGAAATAGTAAGGTTGCTATTGGAGCGAGATGATATCAATCCCAACGCTACAAGCCCTCAGTATCGCCAAGCGCCCCTCTTGTTGGCTGCGGGGGGCGGACACGAGGGAACAACAAAACTTCTCCTTAAACGAGAGGATATCGATCCTAGCACAGTAGAACCTGGCTCTGGTCTGACACCGCTTTTTTGGGCTGCGCAGAATGGGCTTAGGGGAATAGTAAAGCTGCTATTGGAACGAGAAGATATAGATACCAATACTGAAGACCAGTATGGTCAAACACCACTCTTGTGGGCTGTGAGGGGCGGGGATGAAGAAATGGTCAAGTTGCTATTGGAACGAGAGGATATCAATCCCAACACCGCAGACCACGAACTAGGTCAAACACCTCTCTGGTGGGCAGTCATGAATGGGCATGAGGTCATCGTGAAGATGCTTTTGGGACGAAAGGATGTCGCTCCCGACACAGCGGATAAAGAGGGTCGAACGGCTCTCTCGTGGGCAGCCGAAACTGGTAATGATGACGCCGTGAAGATGCTTTTGGAACGGGCAGACGTCATTCCCGATACCAGGGATGAAGACGATCAAACACCTCTCTCATGGGCCGCTGAGTTTGGACACGAGGACATCGTGAAGGTGCTTTTAGAGCGGAAAGATGTCACTCCCGACACAGCGGATAAAGACGGCCAAACGCCTCTCTCGGGGCAGTCATAAACGGACATGAGGGCATCGTGAGGACTCTTTTAGAACGAGAGGATGTCACTCCCAACACGGAGGACAATGAGGGACGAACACCTCTCTCGTGGGCAGCTGGAAGTGGGAATGATGACGCCGTGAAGATACTCTTAGAGCGGCAAGATATCACACCCGAGATTGTAGATAAAGACGATCGAACACCTCTTTCGTGGGCGGCTGGAAATGGGCATGAGGACGTCGTGAGGATCCTTTTGGGCCATGAGGGTGTCGCCCCCGATATTGCTGACAAAGAGGGTCGGACATCTCTCTCGCGGGCAGCCGGAAACGGGCATGGGGAAGTTGTGAAGATGCTTCTGGAACGGGGGGGTATCACTCCCGACATTGCTGATATGGAGGTTCGAACACCTCTCTCGTGGGCAGCAGGGAATGGGCACGGGGAGGCTGTAAGGATGCTTTTGGGACGGGGTGATGTCACTCCCCACATTGCGGATAGAGGCGGTCGAACACCTCTCTCGTTTGCTGCACAGCATGGAGACATTAGAGTAGTGAATATGTTTCTAGCCCCGCCTAGTGTTCGCCGAGGCATTGCGGAGACAGGCCTCCCCCACCGGACAGCGCCTGCCCGGTTTCCCAATCAACAAGAGGGGGAAGTTGTAAATCCGCTAGCGGGAAGCCAGAGCTCAGTTCCCCCGTCAGTGAGTGGCGATAGCTCAATAGACCTGTCCCCACCTGATCCCTCCGAGTCATCTCAGGGCCCCTCTAAAAGAATCCGCAGATCTTGACATTCACGACGAAAGCTCTTCCCCCGACCCCTTTCACTTGCGCTATTGTATTGTCGCGCTGCCAAAAAATACTTAGCTCAATCCCCCCCCTCCTAGCTTTCCTTTCATCTCGTGTGTATTACTCCTCTACGTCCTTCACGATCAGCCTACAAATCTTGTTGCGTTATATCGTCTCTTCGTTTGTTTAAAGAACTGTTTGGTATGATTTTTATACACAGTTGGCTTCTGTTCACTTCTTGGTGTCTTTGTTTTCGCTCTTAATTGTTTTTCCTTAGGTTAACTAGGCTCGCTCCCATTTTCTTATGTCTGATATTTGTGCCAGAATGAGCTTTGTACGGGTAAAGTGAGCCACCATTTCATGCCAGCAATTTTTCGTCCATGGAGTACCAATTTAGTGTTTATCGCTATTTTTGTTTCCCTACTTTTCGTCTGAGCAAAATTAACCGCGCACCGACGATTGATAGCAACCCGACACCCTCATCACTTTTGCATTTTCGGCACCACGTAAAGAATTTTTTTGGATCAAATATTAGTTTCTAGCATGTGTTTCACTGAGTTTTTTTTTTTGGTTTTCATGATACTGGGGTTGGCAGGGAAACGCCGTTGTGATGGCTGGAGTTTTTCATGTTCGTTGATGCGCGGTTAATTTTGTCTATGGACAAATGTATTTTTTCACATTTTGGAGACAGAAGGGAAACATTCTATATCGTATAGTGAATGATTTCTCGTGCGCGTTTTTCCTCCTTTCAATCCTTTCCTCTTAGAATTGGCTTTGGTGGCTTTTGCAGACTTACTACAACTTGTGCCACAGTTAGAATACAGCAGAACGATGGTACCTTACGCAGCTCAGGATATGCCGGAGCAATTTTAGCAAATATGAGTTACCACCGGCCTCAAGTCGAGCCACATTGGATTTATAATACAAGTAGCGCATAACTTAAAACACCATAATTCAACACAATGTACTATACCATGAGGGCGGTAGTCAAGTAGCCCTGTATTTTTTTATTTATTATTTTAACCGACTAGCACCAGATTTGTATCGCTAGGATAATACATTGAATTACCCATCTAAGGCGAAATAGAGTGTGCGGTAGACGGATCAGGGCAACACGCGGGCCAGGCCTCACATGCTCCGAAGGCTCGGGATAGGTCAATATCCCCCCTCCCAGCGGGTATGTAACTATATTGATTCTCAAGGCCCTAGAACAAAAATAGATGTGTTGTAGCTCACACAACATTCCTATATTGATTATCTCCGACATCTGCCCGCCAGCCTTCAGGGGTGCATGGCTCCGCCTCAAGACCCTTCGCCGTTTTTATCTTCCCTTCAGCTTTGCTTTTTTTCCCGACCACTATGTTAGTGAATTATGGCTCGCTGTGATTTATGCGTCGCTGCTAATCCTATGGTTTTTGATGGTGCTTTGATGCGATCGGGAAGGAGATACGGTGGTTGACTAGCTGCTTCTGTCTCGCTCTATAGAATTCAACCGGCTAGTTATATATGTTGAGGGTAGTGGTGAACTCTTGCGAGAGGCTCAGTCCAGACAACAACCTCCACTTTGGTCATTTTCTACTCATAGATTCCCCTTTTTGCGTATAGTACTACACACGGTGCCAGCCCCGCCGCACCCTTCTACGGTACCGGCAATGAGATACTATCCGATATTGCGATAAAGGCAATAAAGTAGATGGGGCTGCCGATATTCATGTTATATCACTAGGAATATCTTAGGTTTGTACCCAGTCCTTCAAAACCGCTGTATATTTCCTGGACGACCTGCAAAACCCATTGCCCCATGCCACAGCCCATACCGGAATTAGTGTTCGTTACGGGGCTGGGAGAATACTTCTTCTGTCACCCCTGTCCTACCCCCCTCCGGGTCTCAACCCATGGTCACTCCCTGGACGGCCCCCCGTTTCTCGCCACCCATTTTGGACAGGGGCCTCTCTGGGGACATGGGTGGGGCGGGGGTACGGGCTAGGGAGGGGGCGGGGAATAGAGGAAAAAATGTCTAGCCCGCCCTGCTCAGTAGGGCGGGGCGGGAAATTCGGCTGGGGGCCCTGTAACGAACTCTAGAGCTCAGAATAGAGTATCCAAGCAGAATTGTCTTTGTGGATCTGGCACCCTGTCAGGGAGCCCACCACTCCCAAAGCAGCACGCATTGCTGAAACTAGCTCTGGCATTACCTTGTGGTTACACCTCCATACCTCTTTGATCAATCTCTGTGTTAGAAATCAGTTAATCCTGTTCGTCATGCTTTGGTTTCTTTTGTTATATGCAAGCTGGAAGCACTGGAAATATGTTTCCATTGTTGGATGAGAAAGAGCATAGACAGTTAAAGGAACGCAGGATGATGAAAGGAGATGAAGGAAGAACGAGAGCTGAGGAATTGGATCAAAGGCGGATGAGAATGGAAGTCTTTGTGATGGATTTCTTTTGTTCAGAGATTATACAGAATTTTTCTTTTGTCTTGGAGCACTGAGGAAAGAAGGCGGAGATATGTGGTGATGGACAGAAGGATCAGACGTTGGTTTTATTTTCGATATATACCATAGTTCCGAATGGTCGGCCGAGGACTAGACGGGACTAGTTAGTCCGGTCAAAGTCCAGTCTAGTTCAATGGTGGAAATTAGACCAACCAGACAGTCGCATATATTGGAACTGACTGGACCGGGCTCGGTCAGACTGTGCGGACTGGGAACAAAATCGAGTGATAAAAGGTGCATCGGCTTGTGGCTTATCCCCTTAGCGGCAACAGCCAAAGCCCGAAAAACTGCGGCTGAGAAAGGAAATGAAACACCAAGAGTAAAGCAGGACAAAAGACTTTGATCACTAACACCATGGTGAGAAAGTTCTGTTTGATTCACTCCCACTTGCGGTCGTGCTCCACTAACTAATTTACTTACGCTAGAGAAAGGAGTATATATAAATCGGCAAAGCCCTCCTATCCTTCCATAAATCGCGGTGAGGGTACTTTCTCTTCAACGTATGTTCACCTTCCCCGGGTCTTTCAAGGACTGTTATGCTAACAAAACAAGATCAAGATCATGACAACTCTGATTGCTCATATCATCCACGCACCCAGCATATTTATACTCCCTCTGTAACCGGTACAGGTTACTAGTTTAGGAACGTATTTGTTTTATGTATTTGTTTCAGGATACGAGTTCAGGAGACTTGTATACCTTGTTAGTTTGTTTTATGTATTTGTTTCAGGATATGAGTTCAGGAGACTTGTATACCTTGTTAGTTTGTTTTATGTTTTGTTTTAGGATACAAGCTCAGGAGACTCGTAAGCCTTGTTATTTGATATGTGTATTCTTTCAGGATACGAACTCCGGAAGTTCGTAAGCCTTGTTTATTGTTGGATTGTTTATGGGTTAGGTATCGTTTGATGCTTTAGGATTTGCATATGATTGATGCAAGATGGATTATCGCAAGTGTATTTAAAGGCCTGTATCTCTCCAGACTTGGAGAGATCAGACTTTGACAGACAGAGTTTTCAATATACTTGGTTGAACAGTTATCTTCTATTCCGTTCGATTCGAGAATCTTTGAGCTTCGCACAGGCCTCGAGCATATGGCCTTCTCTTAGTAGTTTCGATACAAAGTAATAGAGTCTATTCAATTACTTCTTCGCGTCTCCGGTACTTGATCTCATTTATACCACCGGTTTGGTTAGAGTCAATACCGATATCCCTTTGCAAGACCGCTACCCCACGGGAAGCGGTTACACCCTCCCTGTTCCTTCATGAATCTCTATACTAACAGAAGAGAATCACAGATTATCAAAGGTTCAATTGCTTACACGATCCACACATCCGACGTTTATACCCAGCCCCAGCTCTCCCACCCATTAGACAACTTAAGTCGCAAATAGCTCCTGGCGCTGGATGGATCAGAAACGCATATCCGAAGCCTTTGTCCGAACAATAAAGGGATAAGTAAAGTGTGATATTCTGTGTGCCTGTGATATCTGGAGCATGCAGCATTGAAAACTTACAATAGAGGTATCTTTACGGAAGGAAGCGTGATTTCATTCTGATAGTAAAAGTTGGTGGATCTTTTTCTTTGCAAAATATGTATTTATTTATTCCATGGGTATCATACCGTTAAAATAATATTATGCAATCATTTTATAAAGACTGGTCCCTGACCGGTCCTGGACCGGACTAAACCGCTTGAACTGGGCCAGTCTAGTCGCTAACATCAACGAGGACCGACTAAACCGTCCTGGCCTCAAGACCAGACCAGTCGGACTATTCGGAACCCTGATATATACTTCTGTCCTTACCACTAGTTTAGCAAGCAAGGACGATGAGAAGATTTTTGCGCGCTATCTATTCCATCCCAGTGTTATTCGTTGACATATATTTGACCATTTCGAATGCTCTGATCCACCTCTGACCTTTTCGGGTAGTCACCAACATGAGCAATAACAACCGGAAAGCCTCCGGCACAGCATAGGAAGCAGAGCAGATTTGTACAATAAGTGAGCGATCTTCTATAGTACAGCAGGATACTGAAAGGGCCATCCCAGCACAAATAACATATATCCCCCCAGAAACATACACCAGCAGTGTTGCCTGTGTGCGCAAATAGCAGACTGGCCAAAGCAATAGGATTGGAGTATTATTCACTCAGAAACCCCGGCGAGAAACAATTCGGACAGTTTTTGATCAAATTTGTAACCGATCATGAGTTCCCTATCGCAATATGATTTATTAAACTTCAACAGCGGCGATACGATTACACGACGAGTGACGGACGGTGAAAAGAAAACAAATGCCAAGCAACCCACAACGAAAACGATCGCACACTCAAGTGCGGGGAAAAATCTTTTCATTAACCACGGGCTCTCGGTCAACAACTGCACGGTGCTCTATCTCTTTACTCTATCTAACTAACTGGCGAAGACAGGAGTATACATCAGGGATATCATATCCATGTGAGCCTCTCCATCCTCTCTGAGCATACGCTGGCTAACCGGGGAAAAAAAAACCTTCCACCACTGGGCTTCCTACCCTTTCTAGCTAACCTCACACTGCTTCTGTTTTTCTCCCGGCTTTCCCGAAAGCTGCACGATCCCAAAACTACCGCCCATTCCTGCGTTCGCAAGGCTTTCCCGAACGTCCAATCAAAACCCTCGAAGCCGAACCGTATACGAGAAGCCAAAGCGAGTCTCCGGAGACAAACCCATGCCCGGATCCGCAGAACATGCCTGACAGCAAACCTATGCCCGAAGCTGCAGCTATATACCTGAACCCTCAGCGCATTTCCGAAGCCACAAACAAGCGCACTCCCGGAAGCTAGCTAAACAATAAAGGAAGTATCAAGAGAGTATGGCGAGTAGCACCATTTTCAACATTACTGGTCGATAGGGATAGCTTGGGTGGTGGGGGTGGTACTTTCCAGATGTGCTGCGGGATAGATGGGTTGAGCTGGCGTACCTCGGGAATGTACTGCTGCGGGGTCCGATGCCTGAATTGGGTGGGAGTGATACCCATTATATAGTATAATGAAAGTTCATCAACTGTGCTTCGCGTCATTTTTCCTACGCTACCCCAGCCATCATTGGGTTGTGGTCGGGCTGCCATCAGAGTGTCGCTATCGGTTATGTCCCACGTTTCACGGCCGGAAATCCTGGGAGTCATATTTGAAAGAATCTCTAAAATTTGTGTAGGAGCATCTCTGGATCCCACTGCATCTATGATTGACTAGCAATAATTAGCCTATAGATTCCTTATAGTTTCGCTAAAAATTTACCCTTTTCTAGAAGAGGTTTCAGCCTTTGATGAAAGACACCTAAACTCTCTCTTCCTATCCTAGTAGATTGATGAGGTCCCAGAGTGCCGTCCACCCGATCCGTCGGAATCGTCTCAGATCCCCTCTCTGTCTATCCCATTTGCCTTTTGCCGCTGAAACCCCTTCCTGATACCTGACCCCCCCTCACGATGGCGATTGGTTCCATAATTATTTCCTCCTTAGTCTCTTTTATTTTCTCGAAATTGTTAGTCCGCCCTTCATTGACCAGTTTATTCCTATCTGTAGTTGGATTTGGGCTTTTTACGTCATGCATTACCTATATCATAAATATACTCTAACCGTCTTGAAGCAAGTGTTGGTCCGAGTGGGTTATTTTTATAACTTACTCCAACGATACTCATAGCCAGGTGAGAAATCAATTATTCCACAGTATTTTAATTACATTATCATACAAGCCGTACAAAGCTCTGTAAAGCTCACCAAAGTCAACTCTAATCATTAAGGGCCGATATGAAAAAGGAAAAGAAAAAAAAAAGGGAAATAAAAAATCTGGCTCAAAAATGACTACACTTTGTGAGGGGTTTTTCTTTTTTTCCAACCAAAATATGAAGAGTATGGATAACGGACTAAACTAACGTTGAGTAGGGAAACAATACTAATACTTGACACTAAGTTGATACCGAGTAAGAGGAAATTATCGGAGTGGGGAATGGCCACCTCCTTTACCTTTATGAAGTTAGTTAACACAAAATATGAGATAACTAAATGGGAGCAGGAATATGCGTTATGGGGAAGGAGGGGCTGCGGAAGGGTTCGGGAAATTAAAGTTATGATGCGCCAGGAAAAAACTGATATCGTATACGTACGTACTACACCGTACATTTCTTAAAGTAAAAAGAGGGGGGATTGGTGTATCAGGATAGGAAGCTGGGCAACTAGGATCCCGAGGTGTAATGTGGAGAACAAAGACATAGGAAGAACCAGTAGAGATTAATTACGAGTGAAGTTCAGGAGTGTAATAGCGTGATACTGTAAGTCAGGGGGCTGGTCGGATGGGGAGCGTTCGTTGTGGATCTCGGGATCCCCGGGGCTTTTTGAAAAGGCGGTGAGATGGCTCGGAGGACTCTGCCGGGGAAAGGCTTATTGGGCTATTGCTACCCCACGACCCAGGAGCAGAACTCAGATCTTCAAATCGTCGCTTTAGAGCTCCGCCGCGCTGCTTCCCAGAAACAGGTATAAGTGATATTTGGGTGGTGGAGGCTGATATCACGGCGTCCTGGCTAGCGCTAAGCAATTCTCCACTAAGAATTGCCACTACTCTAGTGTGCCCGCGTTCCACAGCCCACGAGAGAGGTGTTCGACCGTCTTTATCCTCAGTATTGGAACCGACATCTGTCCGCTTCAAAAGCATCGCCACAATACCCTCATGCCCATTTCCGGCTGCCCACGAGAGGGGCGTTCGACCGTCTTTATCCGCAGTGTCGGGAGTGACATCCTCCCGTTCCAAAAGCATCTCCACCATTTCCCGATGGCCTTTTCTGGCAGCCCATGAGATTGCTGTATTACCCTCCACGTCGGTTGCATCGAGATACCATTTCTTCATCTCCAATAACTCAACTGCATTCACTATGAGCCCAAAATATGCGGCACAGTGTATCCCCGTAAACACCGCCGCGTTACTCAGACAAAGCTCCCTGTCCCAATTTCCCGGGTTATGGTATAAGAGTACCTTAGAAGATACATGCTTATCGAATTCCGAGAGAAGTTTTAGAGCGAGTGGATTCACATTTTCCGGAATTTGTCTCTTGAGATGCGTTCCCCAGAAGCACGAGGTGTATCCAAGCAATGGTGTTTTTCGAAGTGGCGAACCGGGGTTACGCGAGAGGTCTCGGATGCAAGGAAGATGAAGGTATGTTAAACAAGCTTGTGCAATTGTCAAGTGAGGGCTGTGAAACAGATCGGTATTATTGGATAGAAACTCTTGAAGACTGGGGTGGATAAGCCGGACAATGCGTGAGGATGCTTCAACTGTCACAAGCCCCAAAGAGCAATCTAGCACTGTGTTTATCTCGGGAACGTTCTCAGGATGCAAGTTCGCAGGCTCTATTTCTACCCCTAGGGCGTTGCATAACTCACTGACCCTTAAATGACGCTCCGAATGTGATAGCCACAATAGCACCTGCATGGCGAGTCTTGTCTTGCCCCCCCCCTGTTCCTTTATTCGCGCCAGGGTTGCCGAGTAAGCATCTCGAAGTCCACTCCCTTGGGTCATCTCTTCAAGCTTTCTCCTTCTCTGGTGGATCGTGACTTCCTCCAGGACAGCGTCTATGCTGAGGGAAATGAGAAGAAATCTATATCATGTTATCAGCGAGTATTCAAACAGCCTTGAATTAGCTAAAGTGGTAGTTTCTTACATGGGGGGAATTTCTGTTGAAATTGCTTTCATAATCTCGGTCTTCAAGTTGCCGTTCATTGCTTCGGGTGTGAGATCTCGGTCTAATCTCATCTTCAGATAGGTCCTAATATCCCCGTTGGTAGGGGCGACAGATATCATCGCCGCCGCGAAATATTTCTTAACCTCATTCCGAATGTGAGGTCTTCCACTAAGAAATACCCGGGTGGTCGGCGAAGCCCTTACAATTTCTTTCAGTGACACGAGGAGCTCTAGTCGATGCTCGGGGAGACATTCATCTAAGGCATCGATACAGATGAACACTCCCTGCCGCGATGCGACCGTCGTCTTCAGTATTTCCACCAAGTCCACACGTTTCATAGCCGGCCAGCCGAGCCCTTCCCCCTCCCGGAAAGCTTGCCGCGCGGCCCCCGGGATTCCATATTTCTTTGAAAGCTGCCTAAGGATTGCGCCTAAAATGTTCGCGGCAGACTGCTCCTTCCGAGTTTGGTAATCGCAGTACAGTATGGAAACAACTATACCCTGCCGATCAGCCTGATTGTACAACCAGTCGATAACTAAGGAGCTAGTGTTGGTGGCCGTCAGTCATACCGTATGCAGATGCTTGAGAGGATCTTCTTACCGACCTGATATATGTTTTCCCAACGCCTGGATGACCGTAGCAGAATAGCACAGCTTTCCCCAGCACCCGTTGACTATCACTCCACTCGCGAAATCCTTTCCTTTGCAGAAGCCAACCCCCGACACCTTCTATCCGTTCGCCTCGCACACTTTTGTGTTTCTGCTCAGGCTGTAGTGGCGAGAGCCACTGCATAATCTGGCTGTCTTCGTCGGCTGTGGGATTGAGTGTTATAGAAATGACATTGTTGCTATTAAATGAGTTCCCAGTGTGGATATTATCCGCACCAATGGACTGCCTACTGTTATTTGATCCCATGGTGATTTTTGTGGGTGCTCTGTTTCGCTGTGGATGCGCTCTCGCGGTAGCGTAGGGGACAAACGGGTTTATGAGCTTCTAGCACTCGAGGAAGGGGCTCAATCTTTGCTGGTTCCTCCTGTCGTGCTGTCTGTGCCAAGGAAACATCCGTCGAAGCAGGGAACCAGAGAGTGGCCACACCCACCGGGGTATCATAAATCCCTCGAGTAAATTTACAAGGCAGCACTGTACTCGAGTACCTACATCCTGTGTGGTGCCGTGTTCTGTCTCCTGCATAAGTACGCGAGTACATACCGCATCAGAGTTTCACTGCAGAAACAACTTCATCTGTCATCTCATACAGAAACCGGTGGGTCTGTAGCCCGGGGGAAAACTTGCCGCCCGGCCTGACCACTGCACAACAATTGAGGGGTCATTGGGAATCAACCAACAAAAGTGTAAGGTTTGCATGTGTGCCCTCAGAGATGGAATTCGCCGAGATCATGGGGCGACCCCACCATGCTCGTGTCCTGAATAAAAAGTTTCGTTCGGCCCACCCGCATTTCTCAGATTTTGGCTGTAGAAGCCAGGTTGGTACAGTATGTCAATGAGTAAAATGCGATTGAATAAATTTTAATTGATTCCCCCGATTCAGGATTCAAATGTAGCAATTGCCGTATTGCACTCTCCTATGGATGAGACACGCAGATTCACGACCTTGAGAATCCACTATCTGCACCCATTAGAGGACTTGCCGTAGGAATTTGGAAGAAAGATCTAGAAGTGGTCTTGGCATATTTTCACGCTAGAATCTAGAAAGTCAACTTCTAAATTCTAAATTTTCGTAAATCTTAACCCCCCTCCTGGTTGAGACATGACAAGGCTCAGAAATCTAGAAACCCGTATACGATTGGCCAACCAGTATTCAGGCTACAATTCTCAACGCATAAGGCCCCAGTTCTCGATGAAAGAAATTAAGAATAAACATGTTGCTACAAGACACAATTCTATGAAAAATAATTTCCTACGGGAAGTCCTCCCCACCGCCAGTAGAGTCATTAATCTGAAGAAAACAACCTCAAATCGACGTAATTGGAAAATACATACTAAGGATTACTCTAAAGAAATATTTTACTCTCTTTTAATGGCAGGTCAGGAATCTGCACGTCTATGGGATGGTCCACGCTGTCATGCACAATGAGCCTCATAAGTACTCCGGCGCAAAATAAGTTATGGTGCACTCCCTCGTCGGCGTGACAACCGGTACTCCCCACCAAAAATACCCGAGCAACGAACCTCAAACCAATTCTACAAAAGAAAACTTGACAATAGTGACACGAGGGGGGGGAGAAGACAGGGCAACCAAAGTTGCAGCTTGGGAAGCATGGAGCTATTGTGGATGGCGATATCGAGTGTTGTGTGAAGAAGAGAGGATGTTTGGCTGAGGGTCTGCGCTGCACCATAACTTATTTTGCGCCGGAGTACTCGTACTCGCAATGTCGAAGTGTTTTTAAAAAGGTTGCTATTGCATACCGTGCATAACATACCTTATATAGATACTACGAGTCCTGGGGATATTACGAGGTGGATACAGCTTAAGCACTGTCCGAGGAAGCTCTACCACACACAACAAAATCTCCACCCCCCAATTTTATATTTGATTATAGGCAATAAAACAGTTTAGAAAGACAAGTGACAAAAGGAAAAATGAAAAAGGGAAAAAATCTAAGGAAATAAGAAAGACAAGTGAGAATATATGATAATATTGGATTCTACTCCTCATCTTCATCAAAATTGCCCAAGTGTGCCTTCCAATAAGAGCGCTTGCTACGGGTAGCTCGGTCAGGGTTTCGGCGTTGATTCCCAATGGTTTCATGAAGTGGGAGCACGGTGGGGTGTGGGTCAATTGGTCCTTGCGTGACTTGATCCCCAGGCCTGATACTTGGCTCGCCAGCTCGCTTCCTAACTGACCTCTCTGTCATAATATCTCTACTACCCACTTCTGGCTCATCACCAGATGAATCTGTCCTATTTTCCTCCACTCTTTGACGCTTTTTTAACCTTGGAACTTGTTTCTCCTCCTTCTTCCTCTTATTTTCTACAATTGCTTTTGCCTTCTGTTTCCGTGCAAGTTTGTCCTTATAGGCCTTATCCAATGCCTTTCTACCTATAACTTCTGCTGGAGTTATGATCGCACCTGCATGCGATTTGCTTGCCTTGCGCTTTTTAAGCTCATCAATGAGCTGTTTCTCATCAACAGCTGACTGAGCAGATGCACTCTTTGCTAAGGAAGCAAGTTCATTTCCTAACTCTCTTGCCCGCTCAATAGAATTTGCCTCCTTCAACTCCATCTCTAGTTGATATATCTTGCTCGTAGGGGTATTGCTGGTACTTAGCGGCCGGAGGTTGTGATGGGTTTGATGAGTTGGTGTAGGATTTTGAAGATCGGGGTTGGTAAGAACACGGCATTGGTTCAAGGGTGCAATACCAGTATATCGAAAAGCAGCTTTAATATTGCTAAGTGTTAAAGTTTTCCGGCGTGCCTCCAAGACCATAGGAAAGAAATCTCCGTTATGGATTGTGGAATAAACTCCATGGGCACGGAAAAACTCCTCAACCTGTGTAACGACCCTACGATAGGTAGTTACAATCACTATCACCTTAGCCCAAATGGTAAATCAAGTGGTAACCAGAGGTGGTATGGTCTCATACACTTAGTATATACATAGCTGTTAAACCTAGGATAAGGCCTAGGGAATAGTTGAGTAGCCTTGAGGTACTCAATTAGGCAGGGTAACCTTTCGGGAAAACATTCGTATAAGACCAAGAGAATTATGGGGATGTTACACGGATCTCCGAGACGACTTCTGTGGTCGACTGGAGGACTTCCTGAGCGGTTAAAGTCAGAAGAGGGCAAAGTTACCCTACCTTGGGAATTTGGTTATTATGCCCATGGGTCCCAGTTACCCTACTGAGGAACCCAAGTTACCCTACCTTCACCGGCAAAGTCATCCTAGAACTTAGAGGTCGATTG
>Ga0307509_10000729_pt1 | contig 56421 bp, 38 predicted proteins | sample 10_EM_MG_FD_202245 | JGI IMG/M metagenome (GOLD analysis project Ga0307509, IMG submission 202245) | Populus trichocarpa ectomycorrhiza microbial communities from riparian zone in the Pacific Northwest, United States - 10_EM | ecosystem: Host-associated > Plants > Roots > Unclassified | place...
TCAGGCTATACCGTGTCAGGAAAGCACTAATCCTTCTTGAGAACTTTTGACTCAAACCCCAGAGATTAGCGGCTGCCGGAGATGGTGGATTTCACGAGATTTTACGGTACTGTAGTAAGGTAGGGGAAAATAGTAATATTTTATCATGGACGTGATAGTGCGCAGGACAGACACGTAGGGAGGAAGTTTAGATTCGAGGGTGAGGGGGAGCGCGCGAGCGGATTAGAGCGCTGCACAGGGTCTGATCCTTGTTACTTAGTTTAGCATCATATGGTGCGGGGAATTTTTTTCCTAACGGTATAAGGTTTACACACGAGGATGAGGTAACACAGTAATTACGGTTACGGAATTCTGCGTACTTTGCACTTCAAATCACTGGTTATCTCATGTGTACATGCATGCATAGATCCATTAACGGACTTTGCTCTACCTCACGGATCACACCTTTCTCTGACCACTACCACTCACTCACTTTCACGGCTACTCTACAGGCCCAATCCTTCACCTCAATTAATGTGCTCGGGTGCGATCAGACTGAGCTAAACTTAACATCCTCCCTCGATCCCAGATCCCCGGCCACCACATCCTCCTCCTCTTTCGTAGAGGATGAAATAAAGTTCGACTGATATCTCCGAACGGCCAAGCCAATGTGGTGATAGCAGTCTCACACCTGCATTATCTCCCAGTCCAGCTGACCGTTCGCCAGAGCGGAATACGAGCAAGTGCACTAATCCAATATCACGCCGAGAGTTCTGAAGCGCTCAATATAGCACAGGACAGGCCACACATACACGTCGAGGAAGGAAGGAAAAAGTGGCTGCGGGGAATGAGGGTATTTCTCTCTGATGAGTATTTCTCTCTGACAAAGAATTTAGTAGATTATGTATGTACAGTACAGAAGGGAGAATATGTACGACTCACTCTTGCGTGATGTGAGGGGGTGGGATGTGTGTGTTAGAGTGACAACAGAATAAAAGAAACATCAAGAAAAAAGCAAGACAATTCCATCACCAGGTATTCCCTGTGGACATCACCGCAACAGGATATTCGGTACAGTGAGGGTAGTTACTTGTACTTAAAGTAACTGATTAAGCCCGGCCGGGATACTATCTACCTTCTTACCTGGGAGGCAGATTTATCACACTCACCTGCTCTGTTAGGCATTTACTCGTGAAATTTGCTTATTCGCCCATCCAGAAATCACGGCCTTAATTTTTTTAAAAAAAACTCCCGAATACCGTGGATTCGACACTCATTTCCATGTACCGGTACCATATGCTACGATAGAAAAAGTTGTCGTCAAAAGCCATCTGGGTCTGTCCACTATTCCTTACCGAGTAACAAAGCACTATTCCCTCTCCGGTAAAAAAATCACCCAGGCCAATAGAAATCTCAACTAATACCCCCAAATCCGGATATATCGGGGTGTGAATCCAGTAAAACCAGCTAAATATAGCAAGCCTCGCACCTGCCCAATCCAAGTAATTTCTTACAAGAAAAAAAAAACCTATTTTTGCTACTTGCGGGTTTAATTAATCTTATTTATTTTTTATCCCCCCCATGCGGTTTCGTTGGTCGGTAAATCCCCCCCTCCTTGAGACCGGGGGTGGATGAGGGGCTTTGACTGAATGAGTGTATGTGTGGCTAAAAGCAGTTTAGCGGCTGGCGATACCAAGCTTTGTGGATGCGCGGGAGAGACAAGAATAGAGGCTGATTATTTGTGAATTTTGAGGAATTGTTGACAGGGATGTTGGCTTCGGTGTGGATGGGGAGAGGGGGGGTTGGGTGATGATGGAGGTATGGATTTGGATAGGGAAGGAACAAAAAGTAATAATGGATGATGCAGGTACGAATCGGCTTGTGTTCTCTTCGCCTTTTTCTAGAGAGGGGGGGAGGGAGAGACACTCACACACACACATCACAGGGCCATGGTTGTGAGGTTCTGGTGGTAGGAATTCGATATCTGCCATGGGTGCATGGGAGACATGCGCCCCCCCCGTTCTGCGAATGACTGGTGAGATACGCCAATCAGTTGGATGGGTGCAGTTCTATAAAGAATTGATCGTCCCCTTCGTTGTTGTTAATCTTTTTTTCTTTTCTTTTGCTCTACATCTAGTGAATCTTGTTCTACTGTCGATATACCTCTCATCCTCTCTTCCCTTCATCCTCTTTTCTCTCTCCTCTACTCGGGCTCAATTAAATCCACGCCTCCCCCCCTCCCTCTCACTACTACCTCACTATCTCCATTTGAGTCCTTTTCTTTTCTTTTCTTTTTCATTTTGTTTTGTTTTATATATTTATTGCTCTTCTGTTTAACTTATAGATCGTTTCACTTCTCACGTCTTTGGACCAATACGAACGTTCGTGTTCATCCAACCCATTAATTTTTTATACAGAACTAAAACAAAAAAGCATCACAATATGCGGCTCACCACCCTAGCGACAATCTCCGGACTGCTCATGTGCGCTCATGCCAGCGCAATTCCTCCAAACCCGCAATTGGGGGACCTGATGGGCATGCTAGAGAGGCGTGAATTCGCCGGACTCCAACTGACCGGATGCGAACTTAGCAAGGCGATTTTACCAAAATCAGATGGTTGCTATAACCCCCCCCCCCAATTCGACACAATCTAGTGAGAAAGGAGGCAGTAGTTGATTGATCGGTTCTTACAGGAACAACCCTCCTCGCGGATCCCGAACCAGGCCTAAAACTAACAAACGTGGTCCTTGGCCGGGGCACACAAAACTACACCTGCGCAGACGATACCGAAAATTCTACGCCAGTATCCCGAGGGGCCGAAGCAATCCTCTACGACGTCTCTTGCCTAGCTGCGAACTACCCCTCCTTGCTCCACGAGCTCCCGGACGTCCTGGTACAGCTCCAGTCTTCAGTACAATACTACATGACCGCTGTCTTCCAGCGCCTCTCGAAAGAGAAGGTCGTAGTCGGCCATCACTACTTCACTCCGGACTTTAGCACCCCCGTATTCGACTTCCGTATCACGCCGGATGTCAAGCGGTATTTCAGCGGGTCGAAGGACGCTGGTATATCGGCGACGACTTATGCCAGCAAGGGCTCACCGGGAGAGCAATACGGAGCGGTGGACTGGCTGAGGCTGAAGGCGGGGGATAAGTCTGTTGAGTCGAAATTGGCGTATAGGGTACATACGGCTGGAGGAAAGGCCCCAGCGAATTGCAAAGGACGGGGGGGGAGTTTCATGGTGGATTATGCGGCCGAGTATTGTTTGTTTTGTCCCTTCCTTGCTAATCGCCGTGTATCAGTGTTTGGTTTATTTTGGTTTATTTTTGGTTTTTGGTTTTCCTTTTCGACTGGGCTAATGCAGGATTGCGGATAGGGTTCTACAACTAAACTGCGCCAGCTACCGACAATCCAACTGCACGAGACGAAATGAAAGGTTCATGCGTCACGAATTTTTATGACGCGTATGGGGTCCTCTCTCTCGGCCTAAATTGTGGATATTTGCTGTGAATTTATTTTTTGTTCGTGGATTGCATTGCGAGGAGGGATTGGTACGGGAGGTTGGCGTTGACAAATGTTCGCCATAATGGAAGAAGAAAAAGAAACAACACGCTGTAACCGTCAACTACCGATGCCGTACCGTCCATCCTATCCCCCCATTCATATCACCTTGTACCTAAACCTCCGCTCTTTTACATTTGCCTGCATCTTTTTTCCTCCATTTCCTCGTTTGTTCTTCTCCCATTCTTTCATTCCTTCGCTTCTTGTTTACACATTTTTTAGTTTTTATTCCACTGTAACTTACTTTTAAAGATACCATAAAATTTTATTCCCCCCCACCGCTCCTCATCTCTCCATCTTGCCCTCCCTGTTCCGCTGCAGCGATGTCTGCACACCTGTACCAGTGCTGTACTCTGCAAGTCTGGTAAACGGCACTTTGCCCAATCCCAGCCGACCCCAGTCTCCCCCCTCCCGTCGCATTCGTGGCAAGAAACCGAAGGGCGTCTGCCCGATATGGAATGAAATGACCGAATTAGGCGCTTGTCATACGGTAACCTGTGTTTAGGATATCATACTCGGGGGGTCCGGGTACTTTGGAGTTGTGTTAACACAGATGGTGCGACCTTCTGGTTGGGGGTTTAACCTGTTCGCTTGTTCTTGGCCGGGGGGGGGGGAGGGGGTGGGATTTGGGTGCGCGAGGGTCTGCCTTCGTCTGTGGTGGTTGGATGTGATGCAACAGATACAGTACCGTACTCGAGGCGGTAGGAAGGTCGTGTACCGTATGGGCGTCGTATGACGGAGTTAGCATTACGGTACGGCGTCTAGACTCACGGGCGAGTGATAGCTCTTGAGAAGCGAGGTTGCGGCATATTAACTCATAAGGCAAGCTGGAGCAACGCGAGTAAAAAGCCACAACACCTAATTGGTTCCATTGGTAGGGGGGGTGTTTCTCGAGCGCATATTTTTTTCTCCGTCCCGTCTGGTACCAAGACATCCGGTAAGTATTTCTTTATCGTCCACTTACTGTCCTCGAATACATACACGTACTATACAACACAGTGCTGTGCTCGTACGATAGGAAAAAGTCTACAATCCTGTCCCGCCCCATTCATACCGGGCGGTATGTCTGTGGCGGAACTCAAAAGCACTACACGTGGTCCCTCTACTTTTCCTCCTAATCGCTACATCTAGGACTGACTTGTTCTCAATAGCTCCGAGGACGGATTGGCCAGCGCAGTACCGGTGCTTGCACCGTGCGCTTGCAGCCTGACGGCGTGCGCGTACAGGAGATCATAGATGGCGTTAATAATAATAATAATAATAATAATATCCCGGGGTGTTAATGATATTTTGTCAATGGGTGCATGGATGCATGGATGAATACTGTCTCCTGGCTGAGTTCTTGGAATGGATAAATATGCACGCAACCCTGCATGTCTGTGGGGATTTTGCATGCGGATGCACGGGGCATCGCTAGTGATAGTGGGGAAGGGGTGGGTAATATATTCGCCGCCCGGAGCAGTCGAGTGAAGGAGGAAGGAGGGCAGGAGAGAGGAGGTGTTTCATGAAGGTTGGAAACATATTCGATTGGGGCGAGGCGACTTGATGGGAGTGCAGTCACTGCATCGTACAATAGGTTCGTATTTGTAATACTTATACTATGCTCTACTATTTTTGCTGTGCAAATATTACCATTCACTTCAAGCACCGCATACCAAGAGCAGTATAGCGCAGATCAGATCAAACTCTCCTATTTCGTAAAAGTGCAGCTGTGCAAATACAGTACCCGCATTGTAGTCTATTCTATGTACCCTGCTCTCCCTCACCGCGGAATACGATTACCAAAAAGTATAAGTACCGGTATACTAAAGCCTTCCCCCTCTATCGCCCTCCACAATACGCTATTCCATCTTCAGTATCATACTATCATAAGTTTGAAATGCGCAACCATCACAGTCCAATCACTCCCCCCCTCCTCCCCCCTGCAACTCCCAAAGAACCCCAATTTCAGACTCGGCCTAGCGTAGCTTTTGTTTTGTTACGTGGGTCTCGCCTCGTTCCCTGTATAGTACGTGCTGGGGGTCCACCATCCACAGCACTAGAGTACTCGTAATCAGCCGAGCGAGAGAGAGCAGGCATGTTCGCGCCGCTGCCTCGCGAACCGGTGGCGGTGGACTTTAGCCACGGCGCACGGTTGGATATGGGGTGCGGCTCAAAAGGGCCAAGTTAAACTTTCAATCTCCGGTAAATTCTGAGGGAATAGCTACCGTAATGCCCGTGCGGTATAAGGGCGGGATGGAATAGTGTGTAAGGCCTTGGTGGTGGTGGGGGATTGTGGTACCGGTATCATAACTAGAACATCGAATTGCGCTGTAGGTTTGGTACGGTTCGGGGTTAGAGCTAATGGCTTTTGCTGTACGGTATAGTACCGGTAGTGGAAGTGTAAAGTACCGGTTGTGTGGTCTCAACTCTCCTCTGTGGTATATATGGTATAGTTGTGTTTCACCCTGCCAACTGCAATACGGTACGGTACGTACCGGCACAACATTGTCGTTCGGAAGATTTCGCTCATACCCAACTCCGATCATAATGGCGGAACCTATCCTATTATAATGGCGGAACTTATCCCACTGTTTCCCCTCAACAAGTCCCACAGTACCATGGGAGCATCTCCAATTACGATGCCGCCTTTCCGCGGCCCCTCTAGCCTCTCCCGGACCCGCAGGTTAATTTTGTCGCAGTCTTGGTCTCTTCCTCTTTTTTCTTCCTTTTTCCCCTTTCCAATTCGGTGATTTACCGATTGGCCAGCCACCCGTTTACCCGTTCTACTTGTAGTCGCTACTGTAACGGTTGGCTGGTGTATCACGAAACTGACGACTGAAACCTGTACGAGTTAGAAAAAAAGGATTGGGCGGCGGGGGGGGGGGGGGGGCCGGCCGGGATTATAAAAACGGAAAAAAAAATAAATAAAAAATATTATATGGGGACGGCAGGGATTAGAAACACGGAAAAATAAATAAATAAAATCGATTAGCTGGAGACGCGGAACGCTCCAATCAGGACTCCGGGATCCCCGTGTCTCACTTTCGCAACCTTCTTTGAAGGATTGGGATTGTGCGATGATATGATACTCGTAAGCTAGCCGCGCATCGATAAAAATAGCTAATTTATTTTTTGCTCCGGGTAGGGTCAGGGTACGGTACAGGTATGACGACTGTGTTGTACTCTTGGTGGGATATGGTGAAGGCTGTTGGACGTATCATACCGACTGACGCGTTCGTTTTGTCGGGTATTTACACGCGGTGCGGAGTTTTGTTTGTTTGCTTGTCTCCCCCAATGCTGTACTTTGTACTGTGCCGGGGCTTAGTTCATCAAATTGGGCGTGGGCGGATATATTAGGGCGGTTGGTCAATCGGCGCGGATTCACGATTGTCTGTTTTCTTTCTTTCTTGGTGTGCGGTGGTGGTGGTGTTGAGTAAATTGGTGTAATATTATGATATGGGGTGGATAAAAAAAGTCTTATCATGAGTTGGGTTCAGTAGACAAGCTTTGTTGGTTTCGCTACGCTCGCGAATTGCGGGGGCTCGGGCTGGGGTAAGGTCAAAGCCTTGAAACGAAGTTGGGAGATACGGTACGGTATTGTAAGGCGATTTGGGTTGTTCTGCCTCGGGGTGGCACGTGGTGGGTGTGGGCTGGAACGATTAGGCTACTAGCTAGCTAGCATATAGAATTCGGATTGAGGGCGGAAAGCTTATATGCGGTTAATTGATTCTCTGCGAGCAAAGTGCACTAACGTGTAAGAGGTTATTCTCGGGCTGATTTGCCGTGGTTATGGAGAATGGGCTAATCGGTGGTGTTCGGTCGGGGGGGGCTGAATCGGGACATGTTCTGATCTTGTGGGTGTTCTCTCGCTAATTACGGGCTACCCGCCGGGAGGCCGTACCGGAATATAGTTTTGCTCTGAGTGTAGAGTAGTTTCTTGTGGGTTCGTTTTGGTGTGCTTCTTCTACTCTGGTTATCACACTAGATTTCTTACAGGTGGTAGGGGTTTGGTAATAGTTGATAAGATGTATGTACTGTACTTATTTTAAGGAGAGTATCAAGAGGATCCTTGGTGTCTGTGATGACTATAACGGTGCGGCCGTTCAAGCGATGCTTGGAGGCTATTTAAGTATGATGCTGCAATTACATAGGGCTAGTGAAAGGATATGTGCTTCAGATCTTGCGATAAACTACTACAAGGGTACAGTGATGTTGGTGTCATGTTATATCACTCGAACTTTCTTTTTCGGTTTTGCCGGAAATGGCAGTTTAATGCCCGCACTTGATGCGAGATGTGCCCGCGCTCTGTGGCCGCTGAGGCATACGCACCCACTAGTCAAAGGACGCGCAAGCTCTGGAAATGTTTTCACCCCCCTTGTTTTTCTTTCCTTCTTACCTTTGCTCGCTTCACACCTTCCTTCCTGTACACACAACTTTCCTCAAGCCCTTTCATCAAATTATCATCAATCAACCATGATCCTCATCTCCTCTCAAGCGGTTTCAGTCCGCTGCCTAAATTCCTCACCGTAAATCATTACCTCCGCAGCCCAGATTTTCAACAGATTTTTTCCACCTTTTCCCTTTCCCTTTCTTCTTCTGGCTCGGCTTAATGGGGTGGCGGAAATGTGATCAAACCGATAGTTGAGTAGCAATTGCATAAGTATGCAAACATAAGTATCGAGGATCAACGAATATCTTGACGACACCCTACAGGAGCGGCTAACTTGCCCTCCCCTAGGAGCAACTGAGGAATGCGCGGCTCAAGAGGAAGAAGAATACTACCTGTGATTTGCAACATGCAAGGACTACCTCATCAAAGCTCATATCCTTTCCGGACCCTGACTGTAAAATGGCAAAAATGGCAATCCGGCCATATACCAAAACAGAGACTACTGATTATAAATGGGTAGTGCAATAGCTTGCTCTCAGCGACATCTAATTTCGCATTCGACCAGGCAGACACACTTAGAGGGGTGGGGGTTAGGTTATCGGTGTTCCGGGTTCGATTCCCAATATGCTCAATTATACCTTTTCTTTTAGTTTTATCGAGAGGGGGCATCGAGGTATAGTAGAGTCTCGGGATGGCGCAAGTTATGGATTCTTCGTCGCCACTCTGTATCACTCGTTGGGGCAACACGCAAAACTTTGCGATCTTGTAGGGCCTTTAATTAAAGCTGGGTATGCTTCAAATTTATAATGAGACACTGCGCTATGGAAGGGAGGCCTAATTCCCGATGAGCTACCGACAATTGAAGAAGTGGGGTTTTCCCGTCAACTTTGCCTTTTTTCAGAATAAATTAATAAATTAATTGATTATAGCATAGAGAGCACTTTGTGTCTCTCAATGTTAAGAGGTTCGGGTGCGCTATTATTTTGAAGACACAGACAAGAGCTTAGACTTGGCCCTGGAGGTGTGAACATTGTGTGACTAATGAGGGAGCTGTTTTTGTGTGTTTCATATACGCACCCCGGAAATCGAAAGTTATCTTATGTATCAACTTCTGAGGGCGTTTTATGGACCTCGACTGCCAGGAGCTAGTTTATTGCGGATAGATAAATCCCTTTACAATGCCTGCTGGCATTGTGGAGCTGGGGACTGTGGGGGATTTGCTGGGATGTGGGTTCTGTGGTTTAATTCACTACGTGAGTGATATGGTGTGATGGTGGTTGTTGACAAGTTTTTGTCCTTCGATTGGATTGATGTGGTTGCCGTCAAATATGAATGGTGCTTGGGAAATCTTTATTGTGTTTTGTTAGGTCCTTAAGTACAGACTTGAATTTTCTGTACCCCTCGGATGGATTCTAGCTGCTACTGTTCCTTCCATTCGAAACCCTGAGTTTTGTGGGTGAGCAGGGTTTGGATAGATTGGGTTTTAAGCGAAGGGTTTTGGGCTGGGTTGGAGGATTTTCAACCTAGGTGCGCCTGGTGCGGGGTTTGCTCAGAAAGAGTCACCTTTTGACCTCCCCTCTCAAGCCCTATTGTGTTGCAAACTTGGTGGCCCTTATATCCCTTCGGCACTCTCTTTCTTCCTCCCTGGAACCCTCTCCCTCCCTCCCACTGATCGAAAGTCATCCAACCAACAAGCCTTTCTCCATGGAAAACCATGCTCCTCCTCCAACCTTCGAAACACAAAGCCCTACTGGTGATAACCACTTGGAAGGATTCATGGCGCCCAGAAAACAACCCACTCTCTCGAGAGCACAAGTGTACGCCAACATAACTACCCTCCTCGAGAAAGTCTCCAAAATCCCCACACCAAACGAGTACCTAGTCACTCTATCCCCCGAAATTACCGCTGGTGGTCTGGAGAACGCTCCGCAATCGGTTCTTAAAGAGCACAGGTGGCACTGCAGAGCCTTTAACCTCAACCACCTCCTCCACCGTCTCGAGGTGGTATTCCATCCAGACTCACTCAAGATGCTTCCTGGCGCAGAGTGGGTCCTGTCATCCTACCCCGCTAACCCGGAGAGTTTTACCAGTTGGGAGACCCTTCGGCAAGATGATGTGAAGCGAGTATCTCGTGTTATTTGGGATAATAATAATGAGATTAGGCGCATTAGCCAGTGGCTTTCTGACGGGATGGAGTTGTCAAGGAGGGATCTCGATGAGGTGATGAGATCTACGATTATTTCTAAGATGGAAAGCTTGGGGGATCAATGGGCTATGTTGGATGCAAAAAGTGAAGCCGTGGTGCTTTGGTTTGAAGAAAAGTGGGGGAAGGAGTGAGCCTCACTCTTGACTGTGGCGATTTCTCCTCTCACATTCTCTCTTTTATTGGACCGATTTTGCTTCCCCGTTAATTGGATTCTATGGGATGGTGTGCCAGTGAGTAGCTTGTGGGAATTCTTTTTGTATAGCGTGGGGGGATACCTCTTTTGATGTCATAGTTCGATAATTATTCTTAAATCAAATTTCCTCTCACACTTGTGACTGAGATTCAAGGCATTTGGCTTGGTTCCGAAGGGCTTGCTCACATTAAGGAGATCTTCTCTGTGTGGAAACCAAACATATATTAATTTCCATTATACATTGCGACAGCGCGATGCTCTACCCATTGCCTCTAGGGGAGCGCAGGGGGATCACCATATTCGCACATCATTCATGGCCTTCCAGCCAATCTCGTGGACTCCGCGTCCCTATGGTAAATGAGCCCTGTCCGTGAATCCGCACAACCAACGGCGTGTGAAAACCTCAATTTCTACCATCAAAGCTCCTGGGACTTGCAAAGAGACCACAACAAATCATGAAGTCTCACTCGATCACAATTGGATAGCAAAAAAAAGGCCAAAATCCAACCCACTCGGAGGGTCAGAGCGCGAACAGAATCCCCCGAAACTTATTCTAAAAAAAATCGTTGTAAGGTAGCTAACTACGTCTGAAGTTAAGGTACTGGCAAAGGGACCTTGAGGCCTCCTTGGGATAAAAGAAGATAGAGGGAGGTTTGAGGAGGAAAAGTTGTCTCTATTCGGTCAATTTATGGGAAGAAAATTCTCACAACTTTTCTGTGAAGTGGGCCTTTATCATTATTAATTTTATTAATTTTATTTAGATAAGGACCGGATCCTCTGTGGGGCTTCAAGTAGGCCCTGCGTCCCATTATGTAATAAATTGTTATGATAAGTTGGGGGAAGGAGTGCATTACGAACGAATTTTTGCGAACTTGGACAGAGGTCACTAACTTAGTGCAGTGGAATAGGCCATTGGCAGCATCTTGTTACCGAATTCGGGCTGGGCTTGCAGATTTCCTCCCCTCCCGTCACCATGGAAACTGAACCGGTCATGGTGGGCTGCATTCTACAGGCCAGGGGGAATCCAGCCCAGTGTGATGGGTTAGAATATATTTTTAAGCGGTTTATGTCCTAGGGGACCCTGCGCCACCGTGAAATAAGTTTGCCTGCCGGGTGTTACTGACTGATCTGAGCTTATCGATTTGTGTTGTTTGGGGGCTTCGCTGCTAGTACTGAGTTTATGAAGTAACTTATCTCTCACGCCAGACTCTTTCTGGACAACGGGAAAGCAGCTCTTTGGGTGATAGCCATAATTGGGTACTGGGGCTACCCTTCAAAAATTGAGTGGTATACTCTTCCCGTGTGTATTGGCCACTCTGTTTTATTTTGGGTGGGATTAACCCTCGTCAAGCTGCAACAACCAAATGCCAACTCGGCAGCACAAAAAAATGACTTTGGAGATACTGAAGGCGTGATAAAGCAGTTCCTGGTAACAGAGGAGGTCTAAACCCACTCAGTAGAAAGATTTTGCGGGGTTTATTCTTGCGTTTAGTTTGTTGTTTCCCCCTCCCAGTTGTCGGTCACCCCCTCCAGACACCTATTTTCAGCCCAAGTGTTAGAAAACACAAGAACCTTTCCCCTCCTCTAGGGAGTGGTATAGCTGTATAGATATTTAGGTCCCTTGAACTCGGAATTATTTTCTCGTGATATTATCGTCTTTCCTAACACCTTCTAACCATACTGAAATTTATTATCATTTCCCAAAGTCAATAGAAAATGGGGCCGGGCATGCAACCAGCACAAGAGAAAAGGTGAACGGGAAAACTGCCTTTGTTGGGAGTATTTAAATGAAAGCAAAGCCAAATCCCAAGTGGACTGTTGTCTCTTTGATGACTGCTGTTAGTAACTACGATAGCAGGGCCGATGTTCTTAGACTCTATCTCGATGGGATGGTGCTCAATGGCTAGTTAATTGTAGTTGTGGCGACTCTAGGCTGGCCAGGCTGTCGTCGGTTAAGGGCAGATTCCTGGCAGCGCAACTGCGGACGCGGCTAGGATGGCTTATAGCAACTCTGGATGGGCGGGATCACCTTAGATATTATCTATGGGTGGCACCAAATTCGCAATATATTTCTTGTTCCGCTCCGGGCTTGGGTGAGAGATCTGGTATATCTTTTCTCGGGATCCCGGTGTATCCTCTGACCTGGCGGATTCACTTTTTTTTTGGGGGGGGGAGGGGGAGTTTGGAGTAGGATGGCCGAGTGATTGTAGTTCGAGAACTTTCGATTTTGGTTTGCCTTGTGCGCTGTTCCGATGTATGTGTGTAAGAAAATGAGAGGACAGGTTGGGGACATGCTACTATCTGTATTTGGATATTTTATGGTTAGCTCAAGACAGGGTGGGAATCTATTTAGTAGTTTATTGATATTACCCTTATTGTGCTGTCTGTCGAAAACTAAAAGTGCATTTGGGAATCTGATAACTTCCAAGACCGTTCCTAATACTGACCGGAATGATTATGGTCTCCTGACCTAGAATATAGACTTCGAAGTCCTTCAAAATTTCTCCTTTCTATGGTACTTGTATCAAAATTTGTTATCCATGGTTATTTTCATCTTCACTTCTATCGGAGTATTTTTTATCTTCAATCATAAATTTAGCCTCAGAAGTCTTCACAAACATAGTCATGAATTAATTTACTTGTATGTGTTCAGCTCACTGATCTACTCGAGTATAAGCATCTGCATACTGGGTATATTTGGGAATATCTAATGGTTAGTGCTATGGAGGTTCTAATAATATTATGGATCACATATAGTATTGCAGAGTGGTAAGATCATTTAGCTATAGAGCGGTGTGAGATAGCATCGGGAGAGGGACAAGTACTGCTGTGGGAAAAGGAAACTTACTTTTCAACCGTTAAATCTACAACATTATATAGATAGAAACCACAAGGCGTTAGGAGTGGAGTAGGGAGTAAGAGAAGCGATGCTGGGAAGTTCACAGTCCGGAGTAAATCATCCTTTGCCCTAAGCTTGTATCATATGTATGATAAAAAACATTTCAAATTGCACAAACCCCATTGCATCCTTTAACGCCTCAATTTGTGAAGTAAAATATTATAAATATGTGAAATTGTATCTGGAGAGCCGGAACCCGATTCTCTGGTTTGTTCGACCTTTTTTCAAATAAAATTTATTTCTAGGGCCCCTAGTATGGAGTTCCAAACCATTAGACCTACAAATATTGGGCACGCACTGACGAGATCATGGAGGCATATTGTAACCGTTTTATTTGCCGTCGACTGATAATAATATCAGAGACCATTTGCAGGAAATACAAATCACACAGTTGGGTGAACAATACACAATAGTTGAGCAGATCATTTGAACATTTTTGAGCTTCAATGCTATACTATAAATGTGGTTGGAAACTCTTACTCTTTATTTGGGAAAAATATAGAAGAAAACATGAACGATTAGAGGAATTGAACATGTGAGGTCCAAAATAGGCTCTCTTAGTTTGCAACAATTTAGACTCACGAATAGGGGCATTATTGGATGAAATGGGCTTAGCGCAGGTTTGAAATGTTTTTTCATCATACGTGTCATTAGGAGAGTTCGTGGGACTGCTTTCCGCCACAGATCGTTTGAATAGAAACGATAGAAAGGCCCAAAGCTATAAAGACACCATTTGGGGACACCACAAGAGTCAATTGCCATTTTATTCTTTCTTTCGTTCTTTTCTTGTGTCAGCCTTTGTGAATCGCGACGAACCTGTGCCTATTCGATCTCATTGTGGAAGTTTGACACAAAAGCAGGCGCGAATTACTGTTTTGACTGCTTACCACACCATTATTGGTTTACCTCGCCCTTCCTTTTTTATCCAGACATTGGTATTTTCATCGGTGCCTGAGTGGATATTCCTTCTTTGAGAACCGTGAAGATGGTGTTAGAGGGCGTTATTCCCTACACGAGTGGCCGCCCGCTTGTATGGGCTGTCAAGTGTGGGCATGAGGCAGCCGTTAAGCTTTTGCTTGAGAGGGGCAATGTTAACCCCAACACTACTGATGGCCTTGGCGGGACACCGCTCTTCATAGCTGCCATGGTTGGACATGAAGGAATGGTGAAGATGCTACTGGAACGAGGGGATGTCAATCCCAATACTAGTGATTATTGGGGAGAAACACCACTCTTGATAGCCGCCTGCAATGGATATGAGGGAGTCGTGAAGTTGCTGCTGGAACGAGAGGATGTCAATTTCAATACCGCCGATCCTGGTGGAGAAACACCACTCTCCAGGGCAGCCTTCAATGGACATAAGGGAATCGTGAAGTTGCTACTGGAACGAGAGGACGTCGATCCCAATGCTGCCGATGATTGTGGAAGAACACCGCTCTTTAGAGCCGCCCGCAATGGACATGAGGGAGTCGTGAAGTTGCTTGAGCGAGAGGACGTCAATCCCAATGTAGCCGATAATTGTGGAAGAACACCGCTCTCTAGAGCTGCCGGGCGTGGGCATGAGGGAATCGTGAAGATGCTACTAGAACGGAATGATATCAGTCCTAATCCTGTGAGGGGTTGTGCAGAAGCGGCACTCGAGAGTGCCGCCTATAATGGGCGGGAGAATGTGGTGAAGCTGCTGCTGGAGCGCAACGATATCAACGCTGACTCTACGGATGAACATGGCCGAACACCACTCCTGATAGCTGCTTGGTATGGGCACGAAGGGGTAGTGAAGATGCTACTGGAACGAGAAGATGTCAACCCCAATGCTGCTGATGATTGTGGAGTAACACCACTTCTCAGAGCAGCCTACAGGGGACATGAGGGAGTTGTGAAGATGCTGCTGGCACGAGCTGGTGTGAATTCAGATATGGCTAATCTCATCGAAAAAGCATCACTTTCGCATGCTCAAAAGTGTAGGCTTCATGCCATTGCGGGATTACTTTCCGAACATAAAAGTCTCATTCCCCCGTTAGATGGTGCTGAATTTACAGCACTTTCCCACCCGAGCCGTCAGATCTAGATCAGGGCCTTCTGATAACTAACCTCGAGACAAACAATTTTTCTGGGAGCCCAGGTCTTAAATTTCACACCTATCAACTGGAATTCGTCTATCTGATTGGAAGCCAGACATGGGTTAGCGGAGGGAGGTTGGAGGATTGAGAGAGTGGGTAGTTGGCATAGGATGGGTTCGCTATGTATGAGAAGAAGTTGTTTTCAGAGTATGGTTGAAACTGTTGATAAGAAGATGAATGAATGGGAAATTGAATTGCTGGAAGTTTGTATTTTTCAACTATTAATTACGAATAAGCCCTCTGGCCGCCCGCTTCTTTACCCTCCCACCTTTAAGGGAGAACTTTCCATGTTGGAAGCACTTCACGCTTTAATGGACTAACAGTTCTCGCACCAGGCGCTCCGACACTGAAAGACTGACATATCTGGAAAACTACAGACTTTCCATATTAGTGCGGACAACTCATCAAAGTAAATCTTCTTACCACTTCCCCGGCGCCTCCTGGAACGTGAGTACACATACACACTGCCTTGCCATAAACTCAACGAGCACACGACTGAATATCAGCCTGAACTACCTCCGGAACCACGCCCTCAGCAGTGACTCCACCTCCAACATGATGGCCGCACCTGATCAGACCAGCATGATACTCGGCAACATAGGGTGGAGTAAATAAGGGTCTGATGTTTTGGTCGAGGTAAATCTTCCGTTGAGCTGTTAGGCAGGTCGTAGCCTGTACTAGTAGATCCATAGCTAAACCCCCGCATAAATAGCAAACCCCCCGCTTGGTTAGGGGTCCGGTATTTCCTTCCCAGGAAGGAAGGCTAGCAGCCGGAAATCAGAGTAACTTGTAGGTGTATGCAACCACCCTTGTTGTGTTGCGCAGAGCGTGTAATGGTGTTGAAGGTAGACTAACTTATGGGTCAGACTTGTTTGTCAGTCCTATTTAGTTAGCGGACTCGCACCTGAGAAATAAACAAGGATCTACCGGTACCTTCTCTCCTCCACCATGTCCCCCTTATCTTGCATGTCATGAGCTTCTAGGCATTCTACCTTGCTTACCTAGGAGAAAATCGTCCCGTCGATAGGGAGTAGCCTATGGTATGTGCTTTTTTGAGTTTTTTTCTGTTCGTTTGTTTTATCTTTCTCTTCGTTTCTTTCTTTTATCTCTACTCCCTGCATTCTTCCCATTTTACCTCGGCCATATAGTGTCAGAACTTTGCAAGTTTAAACTATTCGGTGATCCGGCTTTCAAGTTCGCTCGGATAATAACTTCTAGCCCTGGAGGCAAAAAATGTCTAACTTGTTAAATGAGTGAAGCCACTGTTGCCGTGCTGGGTCTTTACATAATTTCCTTGGTCAGAGACGTGTCTTTACCTCTCCCTTGGTTACCCGTATGACAAGCCCTGGCTGTCCTATTTCGCTTTCGCTCTTAGCACGAAATACAAATCCGTCAGTCCACATGGTAGTTGAGCAGACCATTTGAACGCTTTTAAACTTCAATTTTTATACTATAAGCTTATTCTATATTTAGGGGAAAATACGATGAAAAACTTAAACGAAGAGAGGAATTGAACACGCGACCCTAAAAGCACGGTTTCCTAATTTATAACCAATTACCTCACAGATAGAATTACCTCAGGATGAAACAGGTTTGGTACAGGTTGGAGGGAAAATGTTTTCAAAAGGCCACTTTGCACTAATTATAGACCACTTAAATAAAAACGCAGAGACGAAACGATAACGACACCCTTCTGGACGAGACCACAAGAATCGGTTCCTTTTTTATTGTTTCTTTCTTTGTTCATGTTGTAGGCTTTGTGGGCTGCTACGAACCTGTGCCTATACGCTCCGATTGTGAACATTCGACACAAAAGTTGGCGCAAATTCCTGTTTGGCCGTTTACCACACCATTGCTAGTTCACCTCGCTCTCCCTTTTAGAGGCCAGACATTGGTATTTTCATCGGTGCCTGAGTGGATATTCTTTTCTTGAGAGCCGTGAAGATGGTGTTAGGGGGGGCGGACGTTATTCCCTACACGAGTGACTGCCCAACACCGCTTTTATGGGCTGTCGAGGGTGGGCATGAGGAAGTCGTTGAGCCGTTGCTTGAGCGGAACGATATCAACCCCAACACAGTTGATGGCCGTGGCTGGACACTCTTCATAGCTGCCAGTGTTGGACATGAAGGAATGGTGAAGACGCTACTAGAACGAGGGGATGTCAATCCCAATACCGCTGATTGTTGGGGAGAAACTCCACTCTTCATGGCCACCCGCGAAGGACATGAGAGAGTCGTGAAGCTACTATTGGAACGATGGGATATCAATCCTAATATTGCCGATGAGGACGGAGAGACACCGTTTTCATTGGCTACGCGGCGTGGGCAAGAGGGTGTCGTCAAGATGCTACTAGAAAGGAATGATATTAATCCTAATATAGGAAGCGTTGGGGGGGAAACACCACTTTTGGTAGCAGTTTGTGAGGGTCATGAGAAAGTCGTGAAGATGCTGCTGGGACGAGAGGACGTCAATCACAATACCACTGATGAATGCGGCCGGACACCCCTCTTCAGGGCCGCCAGCAAGGGGCGTGAGGGAGTCGTTAAGCTGTTTCTTGAGCGGGACGATGTCAACCCCAACACTGCCGATTGGCGCGGCCGGACACCATTCTTCATAGCCGCTAGCAAGGGGCATGAGGGAACCATGAAGCTGTTGCTGGAGCGAGAAGATGTCAACCCCAACACTCCGAATGAATGGGGTGAAACGCCGCTCGCTAGTGCGGTCTGGATGGGTCATGAAGGAGTCGTGAAGCTGTTGCTGAAGAGAAGGGATGTCGATCCTAATATTGCGGATGATTATTATAATGGAGACACACCACTTTCATTGGCTGCCGTAAATGGGGAAGTGGAAATCGTGAAGATGCTACTGGAACGAGGGGATGTCGATCCCAATACTGCCGATAGTTGTGAAGAAACACCACTCTGTAAAGCCGCCGACTGTGGACATGAGGGAGTTGTGAAGATGCTACTGGAACGAGGGGATGTCGATCCCAATACTACCGATAGTTGTGGAGAAACGCCACTCTCCAGAGCCACCTATCATGGACATGAGGGGGTTGTGAAGATGCTGCTGGAACGGCCAGGTATCAACTCCGATATGGCGAATCTCGCTGGCGAAACAGCTCTTTCGCAGGCTCTAAAGTGTGGACATCATGCCATTGCGAAATTACTATCCGAACATAGAAATTTCATCCCCCCGCTAGATGGTGACGAATTTACACCACTTCCCCACCCGCGCCTCCAGATATAAATCAGAGCCTTTCCGGGAGGATGTGCAGGCTTTCATTTCAAGTCTAAAGCTCGGCAGTGTACATCCCCATCCCTCGAATTTCCATCTCATCAACTCCAAAATGGTGGCTAGTTGGATTGTATTGAATGTGATAACAAAGCTCGAGACAAACCGTTGTTCTTGGAACTTTGCCTGCAATCACTTCATATCACTCGATATTCTTCTGTCTAATATTATGTTGAAATTGAGCTTTCGGATATGCACTGTCTGCGCATTGGAGTACGACAAAGCCGGCCATTCTTCCTTAGGTCTGGTTTCCTACCCTCCGAGTTAGACTTACTGCATTTGACTTTTCCCCTCATGTTACCGCTCAATCAATCGACTGGATACTCAATTCTGTTCTCATTTGTTTTCTCTTGTCCATATTGTTTCCTTTAACTTCTTCTCCACTGCCGATATATGTTGCTGTTTTACTGTATAAATAGTAGGCCTTCCTGGCCCTCTGAGATCGAATGAAGTTCTTAAGCATCTATCGCGCGTACATGTTTCCGGTAATGGCTTGACCATTAAATTTTGACCCTTTTTCAATATAATAAGAGGTTAGACATGGTTTAGCGAAGGAAGGTTGGAAGGATCGAGGGATGGGTAGCTGGTGTAGGGTGGGTTCACTATCTATGTGAAGCGGCTGCGAAGTGGTCTACGCGATAGGAATGGGCGAAACTGTTGTTAAGTAGATGAATGAATGGGCAACGTACTTGCTGGAAGCTTGCATTTTTTACACCGTGGATTAGGAATCATCACTCTGGTCTCCAGCTTTATTACCCTCCTAGCTTCAAGAAGGAACTTCCCATACTGGAAGCGCTATGCGCTACAATAGTGTAACAGTTCTCACGCCTGGCACGCCGACTTTGTGAGATAGACCTATGGGGAAAGCTACAAAGTTTCTCTATCCCTGCTGACAACTCATCGAAGTAAACCTTCGCACCACTTCCCCTGCGACTCCCGGAACCTGCACACGTATACCTTGTCTTCCTATAGACTCAACAAGCACACTGCCGAAACTCCAAAATTTCCCCCTTGCACCACACCTCCGCAGTGACTCCCCATAATTGGCCAGACCGACATGATAGGACCTATACTAGCAGATCTATAGACAAGCTCCAGCACCAGTGGCAAACCTGCGGCCCGGTGAAGAAGATAATGCTCCCTTCCTTGGAAGAAAGGCGATCAAGCCGGAATCGGGGTAACTGTTGAGTGCTGTAGGGTACAGGCAACCACCCTTGTTGTGTTTGCAGAGCGTATAATGGTGTTGAAGGCAGACGATGAGTCAGACTTGTTAGTCCTATTTATTAGTATACTCACACCTGGAAGTGAAGAAGGACCTTCCCACATCCACCATGTCCTGATCTGACAGGTTGTGTTCTGAGCATTCTACCTAGCTTGACTAAATTAGGAGGGGACCGGCCTGTCGATAGGGAGCAGCCTATGGTATGTACTATTTTGAGTTGTTTTCTGTTCATTTGTTTCATCTTACGTTTCGTTTTGCCTCTTTCCTATCTACTCTCTGCATTCTGCCCATTTTATCTCGATCATATAGTGTCAGAACTTTTACAAGTTTAAACTATTCCGTAATCCAGCTTTCAAGCTCACTGTCTTGGAGGATAATAACTTCCAGCCCTAAGAGTAGAGAATGTCTGACTAATTAAATGAGTGGAACCTCTGTTTCCATTCTGGAAATTTACAGAATGTGCCAAATACAAATGTTTTGAAATTCCAGTAAAGAAAGGTTATTTATATTGACAGTGGAATTGCAGGTTAGTGGGAGAAAAATCACAAGATTTTGGGATTCCAGTTATGATTACAAGATTCTGGTAAATCTGCACTTAAGTTACTAGTAGTGATCGTGATTCCGGGCATTTGAATTGTGATTGGGTTAGAGGATTTCAGATTTTAATAACCGTTTTATAGCTAGCAGGAAATAGCATACTTCAGACAGGGGTCTAGAAAATAATATATTTTGGCTGAATGGAAATCCTCTTGTTCCTTTGCTTTCCACAAGCTGTGACCTCTTGTTTCTTCACCTGTCCCTTTGTCGCCTGCGGGACTGGTTCTGGCCGTCCTACTGTTGGCTTCTATTGTACTTTCATTTCGAGTAAGAAATACAGATCCTACAGGTGGGTTAACAGCCTACACGATATTTGAGTAGATCATTTGAAAGCATTTAAATCTTGATCGGAAAATCCCCTGCTATATTTAGGGAAAAATATGGGAAAAAAAAACTTGAACGAAGAGAGGAATTGAACATGGGACGTCAAAAAACGGTTTCCGGATTGATAACCCATTACCTCACAGATAGAAAAATTACTGGCCGTAACAGGCTTAGTACAGGTTTGAAAAGTCTTTTCTCCATATCTGTCATTGAGCGGGCTCCTGGAGGAAAATGTTTTCAAAAGGCCACTCTACAGACCACTTAAATAAAAAGGACAGACGGAAACGATAACGACACGCGTCTGGATAATACCATGAGAATCCACTGCTCTTTTATTGTTTCTTCCTTTGTTCTTGTGGGAGCCCCTGTGAACTGCTACGAACCTGTGCCTATGCGCTCGCATTGTGAACATTCCACCCACAAGCAGGCCCGAATTACTTTTTTTGCCGTTTACCATACCATTGCGAATTCACCTCACTCTTCCTTTTAGAGGCCAGGTATTAGTAGTTTCGTCTGTATCTGGGTGGATATTCGTTCTTTTATAACCATGAATATGGCCCTGGAGTTAGCGGACCTTGACCCCCAGATGAAGGCCCGCCTAACACCGCTTTCATGGGCTGTCGAGGGTGAGCACGAAGCAGTTGTCAAGATGCTGCTTGAGCGGGACGATGTCAATCCCAACACTGTTGATTGGCGCGGCCGGACACCACTCTTCAGAGCCGCTAGCAAGGGGAGCGAGAGAGTCGTTAAGTTGCTGCTGGAGCGAGAGGATGTCAACCCCAACACTCCGAATGAAGATGGCGAAACTCCGCTCGCTAGAGCCGTCTGGAGGTGTCGTGATGGAGTCGTGAAGCTACTATTGGAACGATGGGATACCAATCCTAACATTGCCGCTGATAACGGAGAAACACCCCTTTTAAAGGCTTCCGAGAAGGGGCGGGAGGAAGTCGTCAAGATGATACTAGAACGGAATGATATCAATCCAAATGCTGTGGGGGGTTGTGATAATTCACCACTCTGGCGAGCTGCCTGCGGTGGGTATCAGGGAGTCGTGGAGATGCTGCTGGAGCGCAAAGATGTCAACGCCGACTCTGCCGATGAATCCGGCCGAACACCGCTCCTGATGGCTGCTTCCTATGGACACGAAGGGATCGTGAAGATACTATTGGAACGAGATGATGTCAATCCCAATAGCGTGGATAATGATGGAGAAACACCACTCTTCCAAGCCGCCTGCTGGGGGCATGCGGGTGCCGTGAGGATGCTTCTAGAGCGCAACGATATCAACGCTGAGCATACGAATGAAAGTGGCCGAACACCACTTCTCATGGCTGCCTGGGAGGGATATGAGGGAGTCGTAAGGATGCTACTGGAACGGGGGGATGTTGATCCTAATACTGTCGATAACATCGGTAGAACGCCACTCTCAGGAGCAGCATATAAAGGGCATGAAGGAGTTGTGAAAGCCCTACTAGAACGGAATGATATCAATCCCAATACTGTGATGTGTGATGCAGAAACGCCACTCAAAAACGCCGCCTGGAAAGGACACGAGGGAATCGTGAAGATGTTGCTGGAGCGCGACGATGTCAACCCCAACCCTGTAGGTAAAGGCGGCCAGACGCCATTCCTCATGGCTGCCTGGGGGGGACATGAAGGAATCGTGAGAATGCTACTGGAACGAGGGGAAGTCAATCCTAATGCTACCGATGGTTTTGGACAAACACCGCTCTCCAAAGCCGCCTGGTACGGGCGCAAGACAATTGTCAAGATATTGCTGGAGCTCACCGATATCAACGCCGACCCTAGAGATAGAAGTGGCCAAACACCACTCTTCCTGGCTGCTCAGGATGGACGTGAGGAAGTCGTGAATATGTTGCTGAAACGAGGGGATGTCAATCCCAATGCTGCCGATCATGATGGAGAAACACCACTCTCCAGAGCCGCTTGCAATGGATATAGGGGAGTGGTGAGGATGCTATTAGAACGGGTTGGTGTCAACTCCGATATGGCGAACCTCGCTGGTGAAACACCTCTTTCGCAAGCTCTCAAGTGTGGACATCATGCCATTGCAAAATTGATATCTGAGCATACAAATTTCATTCCCACGTTAGACGGTGATGAATTTACAGCACTTTCCTCATTCCACCTGCCAGATCTTGATTTGCGCGTTTCCCCGATGACCGGTAGGCTTTGATTTCCGGCTCAGAGCTCGGCAGCACACATCCCAATCCCTCGAATTTCCATCTCATCAACTCCAAAATGGCAGCTAGTTAAATTGTGTTGAATGTGATAACTAATCTCCAGACAAACTGGCGTTCAGGGCGCCCCGCCTTGATCACACTGTATCACTCCAAATTCTTCTGTCTGATAGGGGATTAGACATGAGTTAACAAAGGAAGGCTAGAGAGACTCGGATTGAGGGGATTGTTTTTTGTATGGGATGGGTTTGCTATGTATGAGAAGTGGTTGTAAGATAGTCAACTCGATAAGAATGGTTGAAGCTGTTGATAAGTACATGAACGAATAGGCATTCTACTTGCTGGAAGCTTTGAATTTTTCACGCAGTGAATTAGGAATTATCCCTCTAGTCGCCAGCTTTCTTAGGCTCTCAGCTTCGAGGAAGAAGAACTCCCAATGCTGGAAGCAATTCACGCTGCAATGGAATAACAATTCTCGTGCTAGGCACGACGATTTTGTGAGACCAACATATCTTGTAAGCCGCAAAGTTCCTGTATTCCTGCCGACAATCCATCAAAGTAAACCTTCCTATCACTCCCCCACTGACTCCCGGAACGTGCACACACATACACACTGCCTTGCGATAAACTCAACGAGCACACTGCCGAAACTCCAAAATTACCCCCTGCACCACACCCTCCGCAGTGACTCCCACCCCCCACATGATGGCTATACCTGACCAGACCAGAATGATACCGGTAGGGACTGTACTAGCAGATCCATAGCTAAACCCCCGCACATGTGGCAACCCGCGGCTTGACTAAGAATCCGGTATTCCCTTCCCAGGAAGGAAGGCGAGCAATAGGAAATCAGGGTATAAGCAACCACCCTTTGTTGCGTTGTGCAGAGCGTATACCGGTGTAGGATAGGGCCCTCGTATAGGGTAGTTTTAGCAGTGGGGAGAGCGTTTGAGTACGCACTAGAACCCTATGTTTGTAGATAGCTTGGCGTGCAGAATTTACTGCGCATAAGCCTCTCGTCTCTTCCTTAGTTTAGACAAGCGCAACAACGCACACTCTCTCCACGATAATTGGTTCTTCACTTCCACTCTATTCGGCTTAGCTTCTTGTGCGTTTCCCTATCGGTCTATCGACTACATTACACCGTAGCTATACAGGGTCAAGTTCACATCTCCAATCTCCCGGTATAGTGAGTAGGTCACGAACGCAGTTTACCTTCACAAGCAGTCTCGGTAGACAGAACACTCCCACACCGGTAATGGCGTTGAGGGTAGACTATGAGTCAGACTTGTTTGTTAGTCCTATAATCTAGTGAAAGCCGGATTGGAGCTAAAGCGAAACCGAGCCAAAAGGAGGCCACGAAGAAGGCAAATTCGCCATAGCTTAAACCCATAGGTAGTGGTGGTTGGACAGGTTCAAGAAAATCCTCACCAGCGCCAATCCGACTTTCACCAGATTATCCAAGTACGGTAGTTAGCGGGCTCGCACCTGAGAAATAAACAATTATCTTCCTTCTCGCCTCCACCATCTCCTGATCTGACGGGTTATGTCAGCTTCTGTGCATTCTACCTGGATTAACTAGGAGAAAATTGGCCGGTCGATAGAAAGCAGCCCATTCTATCTGATTTTTTGAGCTGTTTCCTGCTTGTTTCCTTTTTATCTTGTCTCATCTTTTCTCTCTACAAGTGTACTTTATGCATTCTGTCTATTTTATCTCGGCCATATAGTGTCAAAACACTACAATTTCACACTGTTGGGTGATCCAGCTTTCAAGTTCGCTCTCTTGTGGGTGGTGATCCTTAGCCCTTCGGGTAGAGAATGTTTGGCCGGTTAGATGAGTGGAACCTCCGCTGCCATGCTGGACTTTTACAGAATTTGCTTTTTTTGATACTAATGTTTTGGCTTAGTGGGTAAAAAGCCTAAGATTTTGTGATTCCGGTATAATTACGGGATCCTGGTGGGTCTACGCTTACTGGTAGTAATCATGATTCCAGGCATTTCAATCATGATTGGTTTAGAGGATTCTAGATTTTAATAGCTATTTTCTAGATAGTAGGAAATGTTAAAATTTTCATGAAGGTTCCATATCCACCACACCAACTACAACGCCGAATGTTTGGATCAGGAGAAGTTTGTTTGAGGAATGTTGGAGTCTATGGGAGTTGAAGCGATAGTGCGTATGGGCAAAGGGTTAGGTGAAGCAAAGAGTTTTTAGCAAGATGTAGGAACCGGAGCGAGGGTGTGACGAAGGTTGGAACTAAGGTTTGCTAGGAGATGGAACGAACTAGTGTCACACTATGATGGTATCATAGCGGGACAGGCGAAGGTATCAAGAATGTTTAGGAACGGAAAAGCGAGGAAAACCCTGTAAGTAGACGAAATAGAGGTAAGGGATTAAGGGAGGAAATATTTTGGTAGAAGTTTGAAGGTGTTGTCTGGAAGGAGGGAGATGGTGATGGAATGAGTTTCGGAGGACTCGGGCGAAGTTGAAGAAATATTTTTTCTGTAATCAAGTTTGTGAATATATAGGACACTGCTGGCGATGTTGAAGGAATAAGGGTCCCAAGATGCTCTCGACTGATAGCCAAATTTTTTGAGGAAATAGCAGATTTCAGAAAGATAGCTGGAGGGTGATGTACTTGGTTGAGCAGTGATCCTGTTGTTTCTTTTGCTCTTTACAAGCTAGGACCTGTTTATCTTTACCCCTTCTTTAGTTACTTGTCGGACCAAAGCTGGCCGGCCTACTCTCAGCTCCTATTGTACTTTCATTCTTAGTAAGAAATGTAATGCAGGGTAATGGGTTATAAATTAGGAAATCTTATTTTCCACATCGTATGTTCGATTCCCCTCTTTGTTCAAGTTTTTCTCCAATATTTTGCCTAAATACAGCATAAGATTTTCCAGTGATATCTATAATATAAACTGGGGGTTTAAAAGTGTTCAAATGATGTTAACCAACCTGCAGGATTTATAAGATGCAATAGGCTTGGTACGGGATTGAAAAGTTGTCATAACTCACTTTGGGAGTGCACATGGAGGATAGTGTTTTAAAGAGGCCACTTTGCGCTAGTGACTGCTTAAATAAAAACGACAGAAGACAAAATCGGTAACGACAACCCTTCTTGACGAGACCACGAGGATCGATTGCTTTTTTATTCTTTCTTCCTTTGTTCTTGTGGGAGCCTGTGAACTACTACGAACCTGTGCCCATACGTTCCCATTGTCAACATTCCATCCAAAAGCAGGAGCGAATTACAGTTTTGGCCATTTACAACACCATCACCAGTTCACCTCACTCTCCCTTTTGGAGGCCAGATATTGATACTTGCCCCGGTGCCTGAGTGGATATTCGTTCCTTTGGAAACGTGAATATGGAGCTAGAGCAAGTGGACGTTAATCCCGACACGAGGAGACGCCTAACACCTCTTTCATGGGCTGTCAAGGGTGGGCATGAAGCAGTCGTTAAGATGCTGCTTGAGCGGGACGATGTCAACCCCAACGCTCCTGATTGGCGCGGCAAGACACCACTCTTGAGAGCCGCCTGCAAAGGGAGTGAGAGAGTCGTGAAGCTGCTGCTGGAGCGAGAAGATGTCAACCCCAACACTCCAGATGAAAATGGCGGAACGCCGCTCGCTAGAGCAATCTGGAAGGGGCACAAAGGAGTCGCGAAGCTGCTATTGGAACGACGGGATGTCAATCCTAATATTCCCCATCATAACCGAACAACACCGCTTTTAATTGCTGCCACGAGTGGGCAAGAGGAAGTGGTAAAGCTGCTACTAGAGCGGAAAGATATCAATCCTAATACTGCCGATGATTGGGGAGTAGCACCACTCTCTGGGGCCGCCAGGTGTGGATATGTGGGAATCCTGAAGATACTACTGAAACGAGAGGATGTTAATCCCAACACTGTTGATTTGCGCGGCCGGACACCACTCCTCAGGGCCTCCAGCAAGAGGCTTGAAGGAGTCGTGAAGGTGCTACTTGAACGAGACGATGTCAACCCCAACACTGCTAATAGGAATGGCCGGACACCACTCTTCGGGGCCGCTAGCAAGGGGTATGAGGGAGTCGTGAAGCTGTTGCTGGAGCGAGAAGATGTCAACCCCAACGCTACAAATGGATATGGCGAAACGCCACTCTCAAGAGCCGCTCTGAGGGGTCATAAAGGAGTCGTGAAGGTGCTATTGGAACGATGGGATATCAATCCTAATATTGCCGCTGATGGTAGGGGAGCCACACCCCTTTCATGGGCTGCAGGGTATGGGCGAGAGGAAATCGTGAAGATGCTACTAGAACGGAATGATATCAATCCAAATGCTGGGAGGAATGATGGTTCTTCACCACTCTGCAGTGCTGCCTCAGGTGGGCATGAGGGAGTCATGAGAATGCTGCTGGAGCGCAACGATGTCAGCGCCGACTATAGGGATGAAAATGGTCGAACGCCACTCCACGTAGCTGCCTTGGAGGGACGTGAAGGAGCTTTGAAGATGCTCCTGGAACGAGGGAATGTTAATCCTAATACTGTAGATAATTATGGAGAAATTCCAGTCACTAGTGCCGCCTGGCGAGGGCACGAGGGAGTCGTGAAGATACTACTGGAACAAGGCGAAGTCAATCCCAATGCTGTCAATGGTTATGGAGAAACGCCACTCTCCAGGGCCGCAAGGAATCGGCGCAATGGAGTTGTGAAGATATTACTGGAGCTCGCCGATATCAACGCCGATCCTAGGGATAGACACGGCCAAACACCGCTCTTCATAGCCGCCGGGGAGGGACATGAAGAAGTCGTGAAGATGCTACTGGAACGAGGCAATGTCAATCCCAATACTACCGATAGTTGTGGAGAAACACCACTCTGTAAAGCCGCCGACTGTGGACATGAGGGAGTTGTGAAGATGCTATTGGAACGAGGGGATGTCGATCCCAACACTACCGATAGTTATGGAAAAACACCACTCTCCAGAGCCGCCTGGGAAGGACACGAGGGAGTTGTGAAGATGCTACTGGAACGAGGGGATGTCGATCCCAATACTACCGATAGTTGTGGAGAAACACCACTCTGTAAAGCCGCCGACTATGGACATGAGGGAGTTGTGAAGATGCTACTGGAACGAGGGGATGTCGATCCCAATACTACCGATGGTTGTGGAAAAACACCACTCTCCAGAGCCGCCTTGGGAGGGCACGAGGGAGTCGTGAAGATGCTGCTGGAACGAGTTGGCGTCAACCCCGATATGGTGAATCTCGCTGGTGAAACAGCTCTTTCGCAAGTTCTTAGTGTTGAAAATGGGCACGAAGGTTCCATATCTGCGACATCTACTACAGTACCAATGTTTGGACGAGGAGAGTTGTTTTGGAGAGCGTTGTAGGATATGAAGGTTGATGCGTTTGTTGTTTGAAGGAGAGGTTAGGCTCAGGAGCGATGTTTTGGGAAGAGGCAGGAACCTGCACTACGGGTGCAAAGGGCTTGGAGCTAAGGTTGGCAAGGGATGGAACGAACGAGTGTCACACTAAGGTGATAGCAAAACAGAGGAAGGTATCAGGAATGTTCAGGAATGGAATGATTAGGAAAACTGTGTGAGAGGATGAAACGGATCGAAGAGAGTAGGGGACGAAGTGGTATGGTCTAGAATGATAGTGAAGGAGATGGAACGAGAAGGCACTTTGACGAAGATAAAGAAAGGGTTTTCCTGTAGTTAGCTTTTGTGTATATATAGGTCACCGCTGGCGGTACAAAAAGAATAAGAATCCAAAGGCACTCTCGCCATATCATAGCTCATATTATTTGACTCAGGTGTGAACATGAGACCATTGCAAAATTGCTCTCTGAGCTTAGAAATTTCATTCCCACGTTAGATGGTGTTGAATTTACGGCACTTTCCCACCCGAACCTTCAGATCTAGATCAGAGCCTTTCCGGGTGGATGTGCTGGTTTTTCTTTTCAATTTTCAAGTCCAAAGCTCGGAAGTAAACACCCCCATCCCCCGAATTTCCATCTCATCAACTCCAAAATGGCGGCTACTTGGATTGTATTGAATGTGATAACTAAGCTCGAGACAAATCGTGGTTCCGGGAGCTTTGATTTTAACCACTCCATATCACTCGAAATTCTTTGGTCTAATACGAGGTTGGGCATGGGTTAGCGAAGGAAGGTTGGAAGGATCGAGGGATGGGTGGTTGATGTTCACTATCTATGAGACGGCTGTGAAGTGGTCTACGCGATAGGAATGGTTTAAACTGTATTTAGTTGGATGAATGAATAGGCAATCTACCTTCTGAAAGCTTGTATTTTTTTTATACTGTGATTAGGAATCACCCCCCCGGTCGCCAGTTTTATTGCCCTCCTAGCTTCAGGAAGGAATTTCCCATACCGGAAGCACTAGGCCCTACAATAGAATAACAATTGTTGCGCCTGGCTCGCGGACTTTGTAAGGTAGACCTATCTAGAAAGCCTCAAAGCTCCGGTATTCCTGCCCACAACTCATCAAAAAAAAACCCCCCCCTTTCCATCACTCCCCTGGCAAGTCCCGGAAAGTGCACACTCACTCACTCACCGTCTTGCCACAAACTCAACAAGCACACTGCCAAAACCCCACAATTGCTCCGACACCGCACCCTCCTTAGTGACTCCCACCTCCCACATGATGGCCATACCAGGCCAGGCCAGAATGATACCGGTAGGGCCTGTACTAGCAGACCCATAGCTAAACCCCCGCACATGTGGCAACCCGCGGCTTCGCTAGGAATCCGGTATTCCCTTCCCAGGAAAGAAGGCGAGCAATAGGAAATCAGCGTACTCGGGTGTCAGGGTTAGTCCGCGAACGCATTTGAACGCTTTTAACCCCCAAGTTTATATTAGGGATATTATTGGGAAAAATCTTATGATGTATTTAGGCAAAATATGGGAGAAAAAGTTGAACAAAGAGGGGAATCGAACATAGGATGTGGAAAATAGGGTTTCCTAATTTACAACCCATTACCCTGCATTACTATAGGATGCAATAGGCTTAGTACGGGTTTGAAAAGTTTTTTCATCATAGCTCACTTGGGGAGGACACATGGAGGAAAATGTTTTCAAAAGGACACCCCGCCCTAGAGACTGCTTAAATAAAACGATAGAGAAGACAAAAACGATAACGGCACCCTTCTGGACGAGACCACAAGAATCGATTGCTTTTTTATTCTCTCTTCCTGCGGTTCTTGTGGGAGCCTGTGAACTACTACGAACCTGTGCCTATACGTTCCCATTGTGAACGTTCGATCCAAAAGCAGGAGCGAATTACAGTTTTGGCTGTTTACAATACCATAACGAGTTCACCTCACTCCCCCTTTTGGACGCCAGATATTGATACTTGCCCCGGTGCCTAAGTGGATATTCATTCCTTTAGAAACGTGAATATGGAGCTAGAGCAAGCGGACGGTAATTCCGACACGACGAGACACCTAACACCGCTTTCATGGGCTGTTAAGGGTGGGCATGAAGCAGTCGTTAAAATGCTGCTTGAGCGGGACGATGTCAACCCCAACGCTCCTGATTGGCGTGGCAAGACACCACTCTTCAGAGCCGCCAGCAAAAGGAACGTGAGAGTGGTGAAGATGCTGCTGGAGCGAGAGGATGTCAACCCCAACGCTGCAAATGAAAATGGCCAAGCGCCGCTCGCTAGAGCCGTCTGGAAGGGGCATGAAGAAGTCGTGAAGATGCTACTGGAACGAGAGGATATCAATCCCAATGTTTCCAATGATCGTGGAGAAACACCACTTTTAATGGCTGCCCTGAGTGGGCAAGAGGAAGTCGTAAAGCTGCTACTAGAGCGGAAAGATATCAATCTTAATACTGCCGATGATTGGGGGGTAACACCACTCTCTGAGGCCGCCGAGTGTGGATATGAGGGAGTCCTGAAGATGCTACTGAAACGAGAGGATGTCAATCCCAACCCTGTTGATTGGCGCGGCAGGACACCACTCCTCAGGGCCTCCAGCAAGAGGCGTGAAGGAGTCGTGAAGGTGCTACTGAAACGAGGGGATGTCAACCCCAACACTGCTGATTATCGCAGCCGGACACCACTCTTTAGAGCCGCAAGCAAGGGGCATGAGGGAATCGTGAAGCTGCTGCTGGAGCGAGAAGATGTCAACCCCAACGCTATAGATGAAAATGGCCGAGCGGTACTCACTATGGCCGTCTGGCAGGGGCATGAAGGAGTTGTGAAGCTGCTATTGGAACGATGGGATATCGATCCTAATATTGCCGATGGTAACAGAGATACACCCCTTTTAATAGCTTCCAAGAATGGGCGAGAGGAAGTCGTCAAGATGCTACTAGAACGGAACGATATTAATCCTAATACTGCCGATGATTGGGGAGAAACACCACTTTTCGTAGCAGTCTATAAGGGTCATGAAAAAGTCGTGAAAGTGCTACTGGAACGAGACAATGTCAACCCCAACACTGTTGATTGGCGCGGCCGGACACCACTCTTCAGAGCCGTAAGCAAGGGGTATGAGGGAGTTGTGAAGAACTTGCTCGAGCGCAACGATGTCTGCCCCAACACTCCGGATGCACATGGCGTAACACCGCTCGCTAGAGCCATCTGGAAGGGGCATGAAGGAGTCCTGAAACTTTTGCTGAAGCGAAGAGATGTCGATCCCAATGCTGTGGATAATTTTGGAGAAACACGACTTTTCTGGGCTGCCAGGAAGGGGGATGAGGAATTTGTGAAGTTGCTACTAGAACGGAATGATGTCAATCCAAATACTGTCAATAGTCGTGGAGCAACACCACTCTCTATAGCTGCCTACAATGGACATAAGGGGATCGTGAAAATGCTACTGGAACGAGAAGACATCAATCCCGATACCGCCAATGATCGTGGAGAAACACCACTCTTCAGGGCCGCCAGAAATGGGCATGAGGGGGTGGTGAAGATGCTACTAGAACAGAATGATGTCAATCCCAATACTGCCGATAGTGGTGGAGGAACACCGCTCTCTATAGCTGCCTGTAATCGACATAAGGGGGTCGTGAAGATGCTACTGGAGCGGAAAGGTATCAATCCTAATACCGTCGATGACTGTGGAGACACACCACTTTTATTATGTGCCAGGAGTGGGCAAGAGGCAATTGCAAAGATGCTACTAGAACGGGATGATATCAACCCAAATGCCGTGAATAGTAATAATATTTCACCACTCTGGCGAGCTGCCTGCTATGGGAATCAGGGCGTCTTGGAGATGTTGCTCAAGCGCAGCGATGTCAACGCCGACTCTGCCGATGGATATGGCCGAACGCCGTTCCTGGTGGCTGCTTCCTGTGGACACGAAGGAATCGTGAAGATACTATTGGAACGAGATGATGTCAATCCCAATAGCGTGGATAATGGTGGGAAAACACCACTCTTCGAAGCCGCCTGCAGAGGGCATGCGGGTGTCGTGAGGATCCTTCTAGAGCGCAACGATGTCAACGCTGAGCATACGAATGAAGGTGGCCGAACACCACTTCTCATAGCTGCCTGGGAGGGATATGAAGGAGTCGTGAGGGTTCTACTGGAACGGGGAGATGTTAATCCTAATACTGTCGATGATTTGGGTAGAACACCACTCTCAGCAGCCGCATATGAAGGGCATGAAAGAGTTGTGAAAGCGCTGCTAGATCGGAATGATATCAATCCCAATTCTGTGAGGTGGGATGCAGAAACGCCACTCAAAAGCGCCGCCTGGAAAGGACACGAGGGAATCGTGAAGATGTTGCTGGAGCGCGACGATGTCAACCCCGACTCTGCGGGTAAAGACGGCCAGACGCCATTCCTCATAGCTGCCTGGGAGGGACATGAAGGAATCGTGAAGATGCTACTGGAACGAGGAGATGTTAATCCTAATGCTGCTGATTGTTATGGACAAACTCCGCTCTCCAGAGCTGCCTCGCACGGGCGCAAGAGAATTGTGAAGATATTGCTCGAGCTCACCGATATCAACGCCGACCCTAGAGACAGATGTGGCCAAGCACCGCTCTTCATGGCTGCGGGGAATGGATCTGAACGAGTCGTGAAGATGCTGCTGGAACGAGGGGATGTCAACCCTAATGCTGCCGATCATGCTGGAGAAACGCCACTCTCCAGAGCCGCTTACAATGGATATAGGGGAGTCGTTAGGATGTTGTTAGAGGGAGTTGACGTCAACCCCAATATGGCGAATCTCGCTGGTGAAACAGCTCATTCGCAAGCTCTAAAGAGTGGACACCATGCCATTGCGAAATTACTCTCCGAACATAGGAATTTCATCCCCACATTAGTTGATCAATTGGCATCACTTTCCCCACCTGAACCTTGAGATATGCATCAGACCTGCGGCTAGTTGAATTACATTGAATGCCATAACTAAGCTCGAGACAAACCGTTGTTCTGGGAGCCCTGCCCCAATCACACTATATCACTCGAAATTCCTATGTTGGACACGAGGTTAGACATGGGTTAGCGAAGGAAGGTTGGAGGGACCGAGGGATCGAGGGATCGGTGGTTGGTGTAGAGTGGGTCCACTATCTATGGGGATGGCTGTGAAGTGGTCTACGCGATAGGAATGGTCGAAACTATTGTTAGGTGGACGAATGAATAGGCACTCTACTTGCTGAAAGCTTGTATTTTTTACACTGTGAATTAGGAATCATCCCTCTGGTCGCCAGCTTTCTTACGCTCCCAGCTTTGAGGAAGCACTTCGCATGCTAGAACCACTTCGCGCTCCAATAAAATAAGAATTCTCACACCTAGCACTCAGAACTTTGTAAGACAGACATATCTAGAAAGCTACAAAGCCTCCGTATTCCCTCCGACAAACTCACCAAAGAAAATCTTCCTCTGACTCCCTCAGCGACTCCCGGAACGTGCATACACATACACTATCTTACCATAAACTCAACAAGCACACTACCGACACTCCACAATTACCCCAGCACCTCACCCTCCTCAGTGACTCCCACACCCAAACTGATGGCCAGACCTGGCCAGACCGACATGTTAGGACCTATATTAGCAGATCGATAGCCAAGCCCGCGGCCTGGTTGGGAATCCAATACTCACCTTCCTTGAAAGGAAGGCGATCATGGGGGAATCACTGAGGTAACTGCTGAGCTTCATAGGGCACAGGCAACCACCCTTATTGTGTTTGCAGAGCGTATAATAGTGTTGAAGGTAGACTATGAGTCAGAGTATGTGCTTTTTTGAGTTGTTTTCTGTTCCCTTTTTTATCTTATGTTTCTTTTCGTTGCTTCGCTCTCTGCTCTCTGAATTCCGACCATTTTATCACGGTCATATAGTGTAAGAACCTTATAAGTTCAAACTATTTGGTGATCCAGCTTTCAAGTTCACTCTCTTGGAGGATAATAACTTCCAGTTCTAAGAGTAGACAATGTCTAACTAGTTAAATGAGTGGAACCTCCATCGTTGCCATGCTGGAACTTTACATAATTTGCGTGGTTGAATACTCATGTTTTGAAATTCCATATTGACTGGAATTGCGGGTTGGTTCGCAAAAAAATCAGAAGATTTTAGGATTCCAGTATGATTGCAGGATTCTGATAAGTCTGCATTTACTAGTAGTGATCATCATTCCAGGCATTTGAATTATGATTGGTTCAGAGAATTTCAGATATTAATTTTCTAGCTATGATATAAGGAAATAACAGACTTCCAGTAGAGGGCTAGAAAAGAATATCCTTTGTTGAATGGCGATCCTCCTGTTCCTTTTGCTTTCCACAAGCTATGACCTCTTCTTTCTTTACCACTCAATTAGTCACAATGTAGGGCCAGCTCTGGCCGTCCTACTGTCAGCTCTTATTGTAATTTCATTACTTGTAAGGAATACAAATCCTACAGGTGGGTTAACAGCCCACACGATAGTTGAACAGATCATTTGAAAGCTTTTAAGTTTCAACTTTATACTATAATTATGATCGGAAAATCCCCTGCTATATTTAGGGACAAATATGGGAAAAAACTTGAACTAAGAGAGGAATTGAACATGGGACGTCAAAAAAAAACGGTTTCCGGATTGATAACCCAGTAGAGTACTCGTGTCTCCGCGCCAAGAATAGGCACCTCTTTTGGAATAGCGCCCACTAGCCCATAAAAAGTATAGTGTTCGAGCTGTTTGAAAAAGTGAGGAAAAGTTCCAGTAGCCGGTAAGGCCACATACCAAAACTACCCATGACGAACCTCAGGGTTGGACATTTTGTGAACTCCGGTGGACCGGTATTGATTATTCTTAGGAAGTAAGTCTTCTGCGTTGTGAGAAACCCAAGAGTTTAAATTAATATAAAAAACAGAATGACAAAGGGAAGAAGCCTCTCTGAGGCTACAAGAGGGGCCATTATCTTTTGTAGAAATTGGATTGGTTTTGAATATTCCACGAGACACAGTACGCATGACCTATGAGCGGATAGCAGTAAGGAAACAATATCTGATTCACAAGAGGATATCAAGGCTAATAAGCTTTACCCCATGATTCTCATCGAGAAAAGCGGCCTCAACGCTATCCTCCATATGGGTCCGTTTTAAACAACTAATAGGCGGTAGGGCACAGTGGATCTAATCCTTAGTTTCCCGAACGATGCGAACACTTTTATTGATACGAATAAAGATGCCAAACAAAAGATATAAGAGAAGAACCAAAGAATAAAGAGATCGTATACAATAACGAATGACTTTGACAAGACAAGAGATAACCGTAGGACTGTGAGCGAAAATGCGATGATCAATTGATAACGAACAAACAAAGGGAAGAACAGACTATCTTATATCCTCCTCAAGTGGAGACCTTCCTCCCAGCACACTTCCAGAGCGTGCCAGATTTCTCTCCCACTTTCCGTCCCTAGGTCGTCCTTCTTTTGCATTGTGCCGATTCATATCCGAGGTAGAAGCATCGTGGCCGAGGGTAGTGTTATGCCACCTGCCGAGGGTAGTGTCGGTCACCGAGGGTGAGAATGGATGTTCGGCTCTTGCTGGTGTTTGTGTTTCATCGTTGGTGGATCGGTGTTTGGTGATGTCGCATCAGGTATGCAGGGTCAGGGTGTTAGGTGGTCAGCAGAAGCTAATAGTGGTGGAACACTCGTGAAGCCATCGCTCGTTTTAGGCTTATAGCTAATCCGCGTTTCCCATCCAGTGGGAATGGAAAATATATGGTGAGCAGCCTAAAGGGGTTAATCTCCAACAGTCCGGAGAGTCTATTCCAAAAGAGGTGCCTATTCTTGGCGCGGAGACACGAGTACCTCACAGATAGAAACATTACAGGACGCAACAGGCTTAGTACAGGTTTGAAAAGTTTTTTATCTCCATATCTGTCGTTAGGCGGGTGCATGGAGGAAAATATTTTCAAAAGGCCACTTTCCACTACAGACCACTCAAATAAATAGAAACGACAGAAACGAAAACGATAACGATATCTTCTGGACGAGGCCACGAGAATCGAGTGCTCTTTATTCTTTCTTTGTTCCTGTGGGAGGGTTTGTGAACCGCTACGAACCCGCTCCTATATGTTCCTATTTTGAACATTCCATCAAAAAGCAGGAGCGAATTACAGTTTTGGCTGTTTACAACACCATCACCAGTTCACCTCACCCTCCCTTTTGGAGGCCAGATATTGATACTTGCCCCGGTGCCTGGGTGGATATTCATTTCTTTGGAAACGTGAATATGGAGCTAGAGCAAGCGGACCTTAATTCCGACACGATGATACACCTAACACAGCTTTCATGGGCTGTCGAGGGTGGGCATGAAGCAGTCGTTAAGATGCTGCTGGAGCGGGAAGATATCAATCCCAATAGTGCCAATGATTATGGAGAAACACCACTCTTCATGGCCGCCAGCAATGAGCAAGAGGCAATCGTAAAGATGCTACTGGAACGAGATGATATCAATCCCGATGCTTCCAATAATCGTGGAGAAACACCACTCTTCATGGCCGCCAGCAATGGGCATGAGGGGGTCGTGAAGTTGTTACTAGAACGGAATGATGTCAACCCTGATACTGCCGATAGTGATGGAGAAACACCGCTCTCTATATCTGCCTGGGGTGGACATATGGGGGTTGTGAAGATGCTACTAGAACGGAATGATATCAATCCAAATGCTGTGAACAGTGAAGATATTTCACCACTCTGGCGAGCTGCCTGCGATGGGCATCAGGGAGTCGTGGAAATGCTGCTGGAGCGCAACGATGTCAACGCCGACTCTGCCGATGAATCTGGCCGAACACCGCTCCTGATGGCTGCTTCCTATGGACATGAAGAAATCGTGAAGATACTATTGGAACGAGATGATGTCAATCCCAATAGCGTCGATAATGAAGGAGGAACACCACTCTTCGAAGCCGCCTGCAGCGGGCATGTGGGTGTCGTGAGGATGCTTCTTGAGCGCAACGGTGCCAACACTGAGCATACCAATGAAGGTGGCCGAACACCGCTGCTGATAGCTGCTTCCTTTGGACATGAAGAAATCGTGAAGATACTATTGGAACGAGATGGTGTCAATCCCAATAGCGTCGATAACCACGGAAGAACACCACTCTCCGGAGCCGCCTGCAGCGGGCATGCGGGTGTCGTGAGGATATTTCTAGCGCACAACGGCGTCAACCCTGAGCATACCAATGAAAGTGGCCGAACACCGCTGCTGGTAGCTGCTTCCTATGGACATGAAGAAATCGTGAAGATACTATTGGAACGAGATGATGTCAATCCCAATAGCGTCGATAATGATGGAGAAACACCACTCTCCAGAGCCGCCTGCAGAGGGCATGCGGGTGTCGTGAGGATCCTTCTAGAACGCAACGGTGTCAACGTTGAGCATACCAATGGGGATGGCCGAACACCACTTCTTATAGCTGCCTGGGAGGGACATGAAGGAGTCGTGAGGGTGCTACTGGAACGGGGGGATGTTAATCCTAATACTGTCGATAACTCGCGTAGAACACCACTCTTAGATGCCGTCTGGGAGGGACATGAAGGAGTTGTGAAAGCACTGCTAGAACGGAATGATATCAATCCCAATGCCGTGAGGTGTGACGTAGACACGCCACTCAAAAGAGCCGCCTGGAAAGGACACGAGGGAATCGTCAAGATGTTGCTGGAGCGCGACGATGTCAATCCCGACCTTGCGGATGATGGCGACCAGACGCCATTCCTCATAGCTGCAAGGGAGGGACATGAAGGAATCGTGAAGATGCTACTGGAACGAGGGGAAATCAATCACAATGCTACCGATAGTTTTGGACAAACACCGCTCTCCAGAGCCGCCTGGGAAGGGTGCAAGAGAATTGTGAAGATATTGCTGGAGCTCACCGATATCAACGCCGACCCTAGAGATATATCTGGCCAAACACCACTCTTCCTGGCTGCTCGGAATGGATTTGGAGGTATCGTGGAGATGCTGCTGAAACGAGGGGATGTCAATCCCAATGCTGCCAATCATGCTGGGGAAACGCCACTCTCGACAGCCGCTTGCGATGGATATTGGGGAGTCGTGAAGAAGCTGCTAGAACGAGCTGACATCAACCCCAATATGGCGAATCGCGCTGGTGAAACAGCTCGTTCGCAAGCTCTAAAGAGCGGACACCATGCCATTGCGAAATTAATATCGGAACATAGAAATTTCATTCCCACGTTAATTGGTGATGAATTTACAGCACTTTCCCCATATGAACCTTCCGATCTAGACAATGTCGGTGCCTGGAAGATCCGCAGGCATTGAATTCAAGTCCAGAGCTCGGCAGCACACATCCCTATCCCTCGGATTTTCATATGATCAGTCCCAGACCTGCGGCTATTTGAATTGTGTTGAATGCGATAACTAAGCTCAAGACAAACCGGTGTTCCGGGGGGGCTGGTTCCAATCACTCTATATCACTCGAAATTCTTCTGTCCAACAGGAGGTTAGACATGGGTTAGCGAAGGAAGGTTGGAGGGATCGAGGGATCGGTGGTTGTTGTAGAGTGGGTCCACTGTCTATGAGGATGGCTGTGAAGTGGTCTACGCGATGGGAATGGTCGAAACTATTGTTAGGTGGATGAATGAATGGGCAATCTACTTGCTAAAAGCTAGTATTTTTTACACTGTGAATTAGGAATCATCCCTCTGGTCGCCAGCTTTCTTACGCTCCCAGCTTTGAGGAAGCACTTCGCATGCTAGAAGCACTTCGCGCTCCAATAAAATGTGAATTCTCACACCTAGCACGCAGAACTTTGTAAGACAGACATATCTAGAAAGCAGCAAGCTCCCGTATTCCTGCCGACAACCCATGAAAGAAAACCTCCCCTGGCGACTCCCGGAAAGTTCACAGACATACACACACTGCTTTGCCATAAACTCAACAAGCATACTCCCAAAACTGAACAATTGCCCCTTGGCGCCACACCCTCCTCCGTGACTTCCACACCCAACCTGATGGCCATACCTGGCCAGACCAACATGATAGGACCCATAGCTAAACTCCCCTACCAGTGCAAAACCCGCGGCCTGGGAATCTAATACTCCCTTGGAAGAAAGGCGATCAAGCGGGAATCGGGGTAATTGTTGAGTGTTGTAGGGTACAGGCAACCCTTGTTGTGTTTGCAGAGCGTATAATGGCGTTGAGGGTAGGCCATAAATCAGACTTGTTTGTTAGTCCCATTTAATTAGCATACTCGCAGCTGAAAATAAACAGGACCTCCCCTCTCACACTAATCCGACAGGTTATGGGTTTCTGGGGGCATTCTATCTAAGTGAACTAAAAGACAATCGTCCAGTGGATAGAGGGTAAAGTTATCGTAGCCTACTGTATGTGCGTTTTTGAGTTTTTCTTTGTTCGTTTATTTTATTTTATCTTTCATTTCATTTCTCTCTATGATACTCTCTGCATTCTGCCCATTTTACCTCGGCCATAATATTATAGTTGTCAGAACTTTGCAAGTTTAAACTATTCGGTGATCCAGCTTTCAAGTTCGCTCTCTTGAGGGATAATACCTTCTAGCCCTAAGAGTGGACAATTTCTGACTAGTGAAATGAGTGAAACCTCCGTCGTTGCAATTTGCGTTGTTGAATACTCATGTTTTGAAATTCCATATTGACAGTAGAATTGCGGCTTAGTTGGCAAAAAATCAGAAGATTCTAATAAGTCTACACTTGCTAGTAGTGATCACGATTCCGGGCATTTGAATTATGATTGGTTTAGAGCATTCCAGATTTTAATAACCATTTTCTAGGCAGCAGGAAATAGCATGCTTCGGACAGGGTGGCTTGAAATGGGTATACTTCGTTGAATGGCAATCCTCTCGTCCCTTTTGCTTTCCACAAGCTATGACCTCTTCTTTCTTTACCTCTCCTCTAGTCACAATGTAGGACCAGCTCTGGCCGTCCTACTGTCAGCTCTTATTGTAATTTCATTCCTTGTAAGAAATACAAATCCTACAGGTGGGTTAACAGCCCACACGATAGTTGAACAGATCATTTGAAAGCTTTTAAGTTTCAACTTTATACTATAAATATGATCGGAAAAATCCCCTGCTATATTTAGGGAAAAATATGGGGAAAAACTTGAACGAAGAGAGGAATTGAACATGGGACGTCAAAAAACGGTTTCCGAATTGATAACCCATTGCCTCACAGATAGAAACAATTACAGGACGCAACAGGCTTAGTACAGGTTTGAAAGGTTTTTTATCTCCATATCTGTCGTTGGCCGGGTGCACGGGGGAAAATATTTTCAAAAGGCCACTTTCCACTACAGACCACTCAAATAAATAAAAACGACAAAAACGATAACGATAACGATACCTTCTGGACGAGGCCACGAGAATCGAGTGCTCTTTATTCTTTCTTTGTTCCTGTGGGAGGGCTTGTGAACCGCTACGAACCCGCTCCTATACGTTCCTATTGCATCCAAAAGCAGGAGCGAATTACTTTTTTGGCTGTTTACAACACCATCACCAGTTCACCTCACCCTCCCTTTTAGAGGCCAGATATTGATACTTGCCCTGGTTCCTGGGTGGATATTCATTCCTTTGGAAACGTGAATATGGACCTAGCGCAAGCGGACGGTAATTCCGACACGGTGAGACACCTAACACCGCTTTCATGGGCTGTCAAGGGTGGGCATGAAGCAGTCGTTAAAATGCTGCTTGAGCGGGACGATGTCAACCCCAACGCTCCTGATTGGCGTGGCAAGACACCACTCTTCAGAGCCACCAGCAAGGGGAGCGTGAGAGTGGTGAAGATGCTGCTGGAGCGGGAAGATATCAATCCAAATGCTGTGAATAGTAATGATATTTCACCACTCTGGCGAGCTGCCTGCGATGGGCACCAGGGAGTCGTGGAGACACTGCTGGAGCGCAAAGATATCAACGCCGACTCTGCCGATGAATCCGGCCGAACACCGCTGCTGGTGGCTGCTTCCTGTGGACATGAAGAAATCGTGAAGATACTATTGGAACGAGATCATGTCAATCCCAATAGTGTAGATAATGATGGAAAAACACCACTCTTCGAAGCCGCCTGCAGAGGGCATGTGGGTGTCGTGAGGATACTTCTGGAGCACAACGGTGTCAATACTGAGCATACCAATGAAGGTGGCCAAACACCACTGCTCATAGCTGCCTGGGAGGGACATGAAGGAGTCGTGAGGGCGCTACTGGAACGGGGGGATGTTAATCCTAATGCTGTCGATAACTCGCGCAGAACACCACTCTTAGATGCCGTCTGGGAGGGACATGAAGGAGTTGTGAAAGCACTGCTAGAAAGGAATGATATCAATCCCAATGCCGTGAGGTGTGACGTAGACACGCCACTCAAAACAGCCGCCGGAAAAGGACACGAGGGAATCGTCAAGATGTTGCTGGAGCGCGACGATGTCAATCCCGACCTTGCGAATAATAGCGGCCAGACGCCATTCCTCATGGCTGCTTGGCATGGGTACGAAGGAATCGTGAAGATACTACTAGAACGAGGGGAAGTCAATCACAATGCTACCGATAGTTTTGGACAAACACCGGTCTCCAGAGCCGCCTGGCACGGGTACAAGCGAATTGTGAAGATATTGCTGGAGCTCACCGATATCAACGCCGACCCTAGAGATATATCTGGCCAAACACCACTCTTCCTGGCTGCTCGGAATGGATTTGGAGGCATCGTGAAGATGCTGCTGAAACGAGGGGATGTCAATCCCAATGCTGCCAATCATGCTGGGGAAACGCCACTCTCGACAGCCGCTTGCGATGGATATTGGGGAGTCGTGAAGAAGCTGTTAGAACGCCCTGACATCAACCCCAATATGGCGAATCGCGCTGGCGAAACAGCTCGTTCGCAAGCTCTAAAGAGCGGACACCATTCCATTGCGAAATTACTATCGGAACATAGAAATTTCATTCCCACGTTAATTGGTGATGAATTTACAGCACTTTCCCCATACGAACCTTCCGATCTAGATCATGTCTGTACCTGGAAGATCCGCAGGCATTGACTTCAAGTCCAGAGCTCGGCAGTAGCAGTACACATCCCCATCCCTCGGATTTCCATCTGATCAGTCCCAGACCTGCGGCTATTTGAATTGTGTTGAATACGATAACTAAACTCGAGACAAACCGTTGTTCCGGGGGCTCTGGTCCCAATCACTCTATATCACTCGAAATTATTCTGTCCTACAGGATGTTGGACATGGGCTAGCGAAGGAAGGTTGGAGGCATTGAGGGGATGGGCAGTTGGTATGAGATGGGCTCGCTATGTATGAGAAGCAGCCGTAGGATAAGAATGGTCGATAATTCTGCCAAGTAGATGGATCAATTCACTTTTCAATTCCCCCAAACTTGTATTTTCCACCCCATTAATTACGAATCATCCTCCCAGTCGCCCGCCTGTCTACCCTCTCAGCTTTGAGAAAGAACTCCCGGCTCCGGAAGCCCTTCACGCTTCAACAGAATAACAATTCTCGCCCCAGGCGCGCCGACACTGCAAGACTAACAAACCTAGACAGACACAAAGTTCCCGTATTCGTGCCGACAACTCATCAAAGTAAACCTTCCTACAATTTCCCCTGCGACTCTCGGAACGTTCATACACATACACACCGGCTCGCAATAAATCCAATAAGCACGCGACCAAAACTCCACCTCAGCTAGGCTCAGCACCACACCCTCCACAGTGATCCCCACACCCAACCTGATGGCACTACCTGACCTGACCGACCTGCTATGACCTGCACTAGCAGATCGGTAGCCAAACTCCCGCACCGGTGGCAAACCTGCGGCCTGGCTAGAAACCAATTATTCCCTTCCTCCCTCTGCTCCCCCCCATCTAATAGCACTCCCAGAGCCCGCCTAGCCCCAGACACATTTCCTCTGCTGCCTGTCGCGAGTGAGGTTCCGTGACTCGATTCCTTACTATAGAGCTATAATACCTCTACAATAACTCCCGCAACGCCCAGAAAGAAAAAAGAATAAATTTCGTGTATACTGCACCGGGGTGGCCATTACTGCTCAGAAAGATCTAGACCAAAGCAACTTGTCCTCCATCCATCCATCCATCCATCCATCCACCCATCCATCCACCCGTTCCCCCCCACCCTCCACCTGAGCTACAGATACTCCCCAATCTTCTCCCTCCTTCCCCCCCTCCCCTCCCAAATAAACAAGGAAGAAAAAGAAAGAAAAAGAAAAAGAAAACCCCACCACCCCCTCCGCACACCACCAACCACCAACCACAAGCCCACCCTACTCTACACTACTATCCTCCAATACCAACATAAAGCAAGACATAATAATGCCTAGAGAGCTTGTTTTCCCCCGGTAACGCCTCCCCCACCCAAGCCGGCGAAATCTTCAATAGTGAGGAAAAAAGAAAGGAGCGAGAGAAAAAAAGCACCGGTCGAAGACGAGCGAATGTGTGGGTATCACGCAATACTTTTTTCTGATTCTACTACTGTGATATACTCGTACTGTGCTGAGGTGCGATTTTGGTCTGTGCTACCGGTGCGCATAGGGCTTTGCCGGGTTTGAGAGAGCTCTGCAAGTGCTGCGCTCGAGTACTGTACCGTACTGTACCCCACCAGGCGGACAGGAAGGATTGTGTGCAGGGGTTGAATGAATGTATGGCTAATAGTTTCCAAGTGTCTGGGGCGCCCATGCCAAATGAGGGTTCGAAAGTTTTGGTACTATACCCATTCCTTTCGCCCGCTCCTGTTTTGGTATTCAAAGTTGGACTTTTCCACGGAGGGGTGAGTAGGTTAATATCGATATGCAGGTGTGTTTGGTCCTGATGGACAGCGAAGACGAGGGGGGGGGGGTAATTCAATATATTTACCCTAGTTGCATCTCCCCGGCGTCCGCGTGGGGGGGGGGTTGCAAAAGGCTCGTGCTCGTGTGTAAGGCGTGATATGGCTGGTTATGATACGTTCTTGGAGTAGGGAAGTTCCCGAGATTTATCGCGGTAGTAAGGGGTTGATTCGATGGCTTTGTTGTGAGGGGGAGGGGTTTGGGAAGGCTGAAGATTGGGGAATGGCTAACTTACCTGTAACTTACTGTAGATCGTTATTGCCCACCCATAGACCTACGGTACCGGTATCCAGTAGCCAAGTTATTACCCCCAGGTAGAGTAATTGGAACTTTGGCCGTCCTACATAGACTATCAGTGCGAAGATGGGCCGGTGGTGATCTCTTCGAGTAGACTACGGCACAGTAAAGCGCAATACCTGAAACTGGTAATGATAGGCCACACGGCACCCTGAAGATCGCACGTGTACTCGAGTACTCGAGTACAATACTGTATCTATCCGCATCCCAAGAGTGAGGAAATCACAAACCCAAACTGCAGCTGCCGTAAATCTTCAGAACTCAAATTGATCGGAGATTCAAAATCCCTTCCAGTCCAAGGGGCTGGGGCATCGGCACGAGGCGTGAGTGGTCAGAAAGAAACTCTACAGAAAAAATTGGGGGGGATTAGTCCCATGTTTTCGCTAAAAATCTAGCCAACAACGATACCCCCCCGAATACACACATTTCCCGTTAACAATTCTGACTGGGATATCATTTATCAGAGTTTTGATTCTGATTGATATATAATTCTATTTTTTATTTTTTCTCAGAGTCAAGGGGGTGGTTGTGCTGTTGCTATTGCAAGGCTGAGGCTCAGCCGCCGGCAAATTAGGATTGGGTGGCTGCTTGTCCTATGCCAACTGAAGCAAGCGATATTTGTTGTTCCACCCACGAGCACGTCATTGTCCTGGGTTCTGGCAGCATATTCGACCACACAGGGGCATCAATTAATCTACCGGTGCAGTATGAATCGTACAGGAACTCAGTCCCATTTACTCGAGTACCGACCAGTTAGCCCCATGGTTTCGGTGAGCTCCGGTAGCTTATCGTTCTTCGCTAAATTAAGCGGGGAGAAGAAGGGATGGTAGGGTACCAGTATCTAGGTTGCGTGGATTGTATCTCTCTCGCTTGCGACGATTGCTGTCGTGGTGCGTAGCATTCTTCGTGAGTGCTTGGATGCGGAGAAGGGGGGGAGGGTTGATAGACGAATATCCTTTCCTTCGTTTTTCGCAGGGTATTGGTGCGTTTGACATTACCACAGTTTTGATTGCGGTGCATGATACTATAGTCGCCTGCTGCTCTGGGAAGAACTGCATACCGGTATGATAATGGATACGGTACAGTTCTGTACGGGTACGTGAATGAGAAAAAGGCGAATTCATCATCCCTACTCACACCATCCTTGGGGATCATTCCCCGCACTCAAGCCACAACTCGAATCCCCAACCTTTATACATTCTGTGGCTTCCAAGACAAATAGTCGAGAGCTTGGTCTTTATGATTGACGGGTTGCTCATGGTTAGTGGTGGGAACAAACTCACTCTTCTCACCATAGCCGAAGCTAATTCCACCACTTTTGGTGAGCTAAACTTTTCAAAAGCTGGGACGTGAAACACCGTACCGTACCCTCCCAAGTAAAGTGCATGCGCCCAAATTCCTCCTTTGTCTTGCCTCTACCTCCGTGCCCGAATTAGGCTCTCTAGCATGCTCATTCTCGAGAAAATTTCTCTTCTTTTCTCTCCACTTTTTGATATTCATGGAATCTCAACTAAGACTTAGTAATGTTTTTACGCAGTCCTTTCAAGGTCTGACAGCAAGCCCTCTTAGACTCTCTTGCAACATGGCGCTAAATGTGGTTGCCGGGAACCCTAGGCCCGCCAGGAGTGGGAAGATCTCTCTGCCGTACCCCCCGTTTGATATTGGGGGGGTAAGATTTTGAGGGCGATTTAACTGCCTCCCAATCCGGGGAAAGGACGAATTTCAGCGGTCACTTGCCCTTTCTCAATGTCTGACGAGCACCAAAAAGTATCTTCACATGGCGGGACGCGATGAGGCTTAATCCAAAATGTTAGTAAGGGTTGCAGTTGGTTGCGTTGCACAATGAGGACCGTACTCGAGCCTACCGGGGCAGTAGGTAGGTCAGCTTTCTCGCATCCATTCAGATGGTCCATTTCCCCTCGTGGGTGTCTCTTGAACTTCCCGCCAACCGGCCACACCCACACCTGCACATAGATTCAACAGTACTTGTACCCGTCATAATAAGGCCCATCACGGGGTCCGATATTAATACTGTTTGTCGATCCCGTAATATTGTTATGAAAAAAAAAAGAGAGAAAGATAGGTGCGGAGAAGAGTGGGAGAACGCGATCCACAGACACAGTATAATAAGTTCAGAGTTTAGCGATGGAAACAACTGTAAACTTCTCGGGGACAAACGAATAAATCCCCAACCAACTTTCATCCATTTCGCCAAACTGGGAGACGGTTTGTATCGCTTTCGCCTGTTGGAGGCTCCCTATCCTATCTACCCGTACTGCATCTGGCTGTGGCTCGAGTAAGGAGGTGTGGTTCCAGTCTGGGTAGGTCGCACGACAGCTAAGCATGCACAAGAGATCTTGGCGGGGAACCCCCAAAGAACCATAACTGACCGCCCTTCGCAGTACCGTCGGAGTACCATACCAGGTGTCTTGTTTCCATTTTTTTCCTTTTAACCGCTCGAGATTCCCGATTGGTAGGTTAAACTGTTTTGTGCGGATTGATCAACTTGCTCCTGTATGGTATTACGATACCGGTGTATTTGTCTCTTTTTAGGGAATTATTATCCTTTTTGGTGGGGCAAGTCACCTGTATCGTCCCTCTTGATACTCGAGTGCTGGTATCATACAGTGGTCGAGTGGCACTGTACGAGTACCGGCGCTCCACACCACCGCCAACCGCCGGTACAAGTAGAAGAAACCAGGGATGCTGATTGGTTGATTTTGTACGAGGAGATCATTGCGACCTTTTCACCTGCAACCCTATTATCAAGCCCACCAGGTTCATATTTGATCAATTACCGCCGGAAAGTTTCCTGTTCAAGCTTAGCCGTTAGAGTGAGGATTCAATAAGATTTACCCATAGCCAACTAAAGAAGCACCAGCAACCAAGGGCGGGTTCTGGAGTAAAATCTTTAGAGTAGAATCCAGTTATGAACGGAACCGGCATACAGCGAAGTGGGGGGGGCGTCTCCTATGCGAGCGCTTCAGCCAGCGGAGTATAAAAACCTACCCGCGGATTGTAAGATAAACGTGCATGCCAATCCCAGACCCCTCTTGCGGGGAAGGGGGAAAACAACAACAGAACTCACCTAAAACAATGGCCAAGATCGGGATCCAAAATAGCGGTTCGGGCTGATGGGTAAAATTGCTTGGTTAGCTTTATCATGGGGGGATCTTTTATTTTATTTTTTGTGTCATGGAAGTTTTCTCAGGATGCCGGTATTCCCCTTGCGTACTCGAGTACCTCTGATCGCTAGTTCTCAGAGCACGACAGCAATTATTAGGGCCGATTTCGCGTGATACCGCCCCTCAATGTCGCCTTCTGAGGAACGCCTGATTGGTCCGCGTGACGTCAAAGCTAGCAAACCAGCTCTCCTTGCTGACCCTATCTATCACGATGTACTGGAATATGACCCCCAAACTGTCTCTTCCGGTATTAGCAAAATAGTTGTCCTCTTTTTTTCCTCTTTTTTTCCTTTTTTTTCCGAGGGACGCAGGGTCCCGTGAAGAAGAAGTAGCTGTGCGAGTGCCCGAGTCCCTTGTGTGAGATTATGCTGATCCGCATGCATTGGGATGTTGCACAGGTGCTCTCTCCAGTTTTTATCTGTGATACATGATGTTTTGTTCGCCTCGGGCTAACACTAGAGAGAAACCGGTATCAGGCGTAAGATGAGATAAAAAAATGGAAAATGGAAGGGAGAAAAAGAAAAAAGAGTGTCTACTCGTAGAGTATGATACACCCCTTCCAAGATTCCATTTAGTGGCGGTACGTGCAGTGAGGGACTGTTCCAATAACGTTAAGTGACCGACGGATAGAAAGGTTGTAGGAAAACCCTTGTTTTCTAGTTATAATGGCATACAGTAATTGCTCATTGTGGTAACAACTCCCTACCCCGGGAGTCCGAGTCGGAGAGCATACTAGTGCCACCTACGAACTTGGGAAAGGATCTTATATTGTCCCATTTCCTATTCCTTCCTTCTTTCCCTCCTCCCCCTAACCCCCCCACCTTATTTTTCCCCCTTCCCCCTCTAACCTTTTATCCGAAATTCCTGCTTCATCAATTATCCGCCCGCTCCCATCCTCCCATCCTCCCTTCATCCTACAGCACAACAAACCTCCCCGCCCCCCTCCCCTACTAGATGTCGGCCCCCATATCTACAAAGATAGGCCACTCTCTGGCGTGGGTTTTGCGGATAGACCTGAATCCAGGCCAGCGTGCTAAGGAGTCTCCAATTCCTAGAGTGGTAGAGGGTCAAGATGGGAGTGGCCTGGGGACAACATATATTGAGCATGAGCCAACGGTGATGGAATGGTTCCAGCAATTCGAACCATCGGTGCCCGGCTTCGTCTCCTACCTCCTTAGCCTTATACCGTTTGTTTCGTGGATCGGGAGATACAATCTGAAATGGTTATATGGGGACTTGGTCGCGGGGATTACGGTGGGTTGTGTCGTAATTCCTCAAGGGAGTAAGTTTGCCTTTTTTCTCTTCTTTTCGTTATTTCTATTTCTCTGAAGCCTTTTGTTTTACATCTCCCTCCCCCTTTTTATTTCTCATGGATTTGGAGCAATTGCATACCCCCACCACCTTGTTTGAAGTGAATTGGTGAATCGAGACTGATGTACCATTTCGCAATTGCATTATAGTGGCGTATGCCAAGCTCGCGCTCCTCCCCGTTGAATTCGGTCTCTATTCGTCATTCGTCGGAGTTATGATCTACTGGTTCTTCGCAACCTCAAAAGATATCACAATCGGTCCCGTAGCTGTAATGTCCACGCTAGTTGGCAACATCGTCTCAAAAGCCCCCAAAAATTTCGCCTATAAAAAAGAAGACATCGCTTCCTCGCTAGCCCTCGTTTGCGGAGGAATCGTGACGGCAATGGGTCTTCTCCGTCTAGGTTTCGTAGTAGAGTACATTCCCCTCACGGCAATTGCCGCATTCATGACCGGCTCTGCCCTTAGTATCGCAACGGGCCAGGTCGGCTCCCTGCTCGGTCTCTCCGGCTTCAACACTCGTGATGCTACGTATAGAGTCTTCATCAATATCCTGAAGCACCTTGGCACAGCAAAGTTGGATGCGGCAATGGGATTAACCGCTCTGTTCCTATTGTACCTCATCCGTTGGATCACCGGCACCTTCCTACCAAAGAGGTACCCCAGTCATAAGAAGACCTGGTTTTTCCTCTCCACGCTGAGAACGGTGTTCACGATCCTGCTGTACACTCTAATTTCCTGGCTGGTGAATCGGGGACGTGGCAAGAAATCACTTTTCAAGATCCTCGGAACTGTCCCCAGTGGGTTCAAGCACATGGGCGTTCCAAAGGCGAACTCCGAAATATTTAACGTTTTCGTGGGGGATTTGCCGGCGGCAGTTATTGTGCTGTTGATTGAGCATATTGTATGTTCTGTCCCATCCTCGATCACTAGTTGCTAGAATTTCCGCTAACAAAGAATAATATCAGGCGATTTCGAAGTCGTTTGGCAGGATAAACAACTACCAGATTAACCCATCTCAGGAACTCATCGCGATCGGGATCACCAATATCTTTGGCCCATTCTTCGGCGGATATCCTGCCACTGGATCATTCTCCCGCACAGCTATCAAGTCAAAAGCCGGTGTGCGCACACCTTTCGCTGGAGTAATCACTGGTATCGTCGTCTTGCTGGCTATTTACCTCTTGACCTCGGTGTTCTTTTACATCCCCAACTCCAGTCTCTCCGCTGTTATCATCCATGCCGTCTGCGATCTGATTACCCCTCCCAACACGGTGTACAAATTCTGGTGCATCTCCCCGCTAGAAGTGATCATCTTCTTCGCGGGTGTCATCGTGACGGTATTCACGTCTATTGAGAACGGCATCTACGTTACTATTGCGCTGTCCGCCGGCGTTATGTTGTTCAGGATTGCGAAGGCGAGGGGGAATCTGCTGGGTAGAGTTGAGGTGCGCTCGGTCACGGGTGACAATCTATATACTGTCGACAACCGTAGTGACCAAGGGAGCGATGTCGCGCTGTGCAATGCGCAGGCGGAATTGGTAAAGGGCGGCGCCGCGAAGAAGACTCTGGGGCGCAGCCTTGAGAACAACAGTTCCAGAAACGTTTACTTACCATTGGATCTGGGAGACGGCTCAAACCCGAGCCTAAAGGTCGTAAGCCCGTATCCAGGAATCTTCATTTACCGCTTCTCGGAAGGTAGTTCCCTCCCTTCACTCTTTTGTTCCTTATAATCCCCAACTAATAATGCCCAGGCTTCCTCTATGCCAACGCCTCCCATTACACCGAAAACCTCGTGCAGCACATCTTCTCCGCCACCCGACCTAACGCGTCCACAACAATCATCGACATGGGAGACCGAGCCTGGAACGACGCCCCGCCCAAGGCCTCGGCCATGGCCGCCGCTGACGGGCGGCCCCTGCTCCGCGCGGTAATCTTAGACTTCGCCTCGGTGAACATCGTCGACATTACCTCCGTGCAGAACCTCATCGACGTGCGCACGCAATTAGATCGGTACGTCGCACCCGACACGGTAGAATGGCACTTCGCCGCCATCGGGTCTCGCTGGACGAAGCGTGCCTTGACTGCAGCCGGATTCGGATTCCCCAGTGACACAGAGGGGGATAATATTAGTAAAAAGAAAGCTGGATGGGCTCCTGTATTCTCGGTCGCAAGTGTTGAGGAGACGGTCGTCGTTGATGAAAGAACCGGAGAGAAGAAGGGCTTTGACGAGGAGGGTAGGAGACCGCTTAATGGGAGCCGCTCCTCCGAGGATGACGAGGATGTGGTCGGAAGGGTTGGAACACCAACTAGTGCTGGCAAACGGAGGGTTCCCGTCGTCGTTGGTGGGATTAATAGGCCGTTTTTCCATGTTGATATTGACGGAGCATTGAGGAGTGCTATCGCCTCGATCGAGAGTCGGTAGATTTTTTCCTTCTCCTTTTCCTTTTCTTTCTGCTAGGGAATTGGTTTCTCTTCTCTCTTGTTCGTTCGATTGCTTTGTTGGTATTTGCTTTTTTCAAACCACAGGGAAAACGGGTTTATTCCCTCCTATACCATATCATGCTCTTATTGATTTTCATGAGACAAAATGCGCCTCCGGATCCCTTCTCAAACGCAAAGGTTTACGGGGGAATTCGAAGATAAGCTGGTGGATACCGCACGGGAGCAGACGAGAACCGTAAGGCAACTTGGGGTAACGTTACTACTGTAGAAGTACCGTATAATAAAGTACACACCTCGTGTTTCCTACTCTCCTGTCCAGTCCCCGGACCCATTCGTAACACTTCCTCGTAAAAAGATATCATACATTATTTAGTTATGTGTTGGCGTGAGTTCGTGGTTCGTATCATCCACAGTACTCGAGTACACAGACACATATCACTGATACCGGTAGTGCGGCTCCCTGTCGGCTCTACAGTCGCTGCGACCACAATTCAAGGATCGCGGCCGGGCACGGTACACCACCCACCGTGCTCTACCATACTACCGTATGCTGTTGTAACTAGCAACCCTAGAATCCTAGGGAGGCATGAAGCGATAAATAAAGAGCCTCACTTTATAGATGCCTCGCCAAGATCCATACAAGGATCCATCCCTTCAATCAAATGACGACATCCCGTCCAACGCTAGCTTGGGGGGCGTGCGCGCTAGCCCATAAAAGACACAAAATCTCACTTGGCACACGTGCTAATCGGGGTGGTGTGGTACTTGTATGAAGAAGGGGGCTAAAAAGACACGACAAAATTGCGGTTTCCCTGAGCCATTATATTTACAATACTTTGAGTAGAGTTTAGAAATGTTATTTATTTTTTGAATAAAACTCCGCATGGCTGAAGCATAATAGTGATATTATATAATATTTATCCTGGGCTTTTTTGTTTAGAGTTCGTGTAGAGTTGTGTGTGGGGTGTGTTGCAATGCAATGCATTGACATTACCCTTCCCCATTTCATACACAAAACCCTTAGTCTTGGCGGGCATAATACAGGGTAGGAACCCATTAACCTGAACAGACAGGGTTATATTTGGCTTGTTAACCCCAAATAACTATTCCATAACTTCATGCCGGACCTTGGTACTTGTACCCTGGGGGAAAGGAAGTTCCACTCCTCACTAGCTCTAGAAAGAATCGAAGGAGAAAAAATCCAACAATTTTTTGTGTGTCGGTGTTATTGGAGCGGATTACTTTTTAGATTTTTCTATGCTGTTTCCGCGGATGGTGGTTGGGCAATGACAGCTCAAAAAAAACTTCGTTTTTGGTGTGCTTTGGGCTCTGTATGGTTACTCTACTGAACGAGCCATGTTGGTGGCTAGGTACTGTTTAGCGAATGGATCAGATTCGCTGGGGGGTGCGCACACTCTGTTTATCATGACTTGACCCACGTGAACTGAGATATATGTACAATACAATGAAATGTGGTACAGGAAAATAGCCGAAGAAAGAGAGAAACGATAACAACTTGTGTATTCTAAACATGGCGGGATGGAGAGGTGATTTGCTAGGGAGAAGATCCAAGAAAGCAGAAAAGTGAGTCATAGAGAGTCACTCGCTATCTAGGACAGGAACTTGCACTCCCGGCCTGCGCAAAAACCTCACCCATAAATCGGGTTTACTCCAGAGCACGTAGCTGGTACTGTCCCGGTTTAGGTCTACCTCTTTATTCACCAATTCCATATCATACGCCCAGAGCATCTTTGATAGTACGAGGCGGATTTCTTTAAGTGCTAGACTAGACACCAGGAATATGGTTAGGTTCGTCGGGAGCGCGAAGAGGGAGAGAGGGAGTGATATACTTTCGACCAATACAAACTCGACTACCCATCGAGAACGGCTGACTGGCGTGCTTCTTATCCGTACAGTCTGGATCAAGCCAACGCTCTGGCTTGAATTCATCTGGGCTGTGGAAGTTCTCCGGAGAGCGGCATGCGGACCAGGGATTTGTTGATAGTTCGACCTTTTTTTTTTCATTCCTTTGTTAGAATATAGTGTCATCTGGGGTGGGGGAGGAAGGGAGGAGAAAGAGATCAATCATACTCCTTTAGGGATGTATATCCCATCAACTGTTTCCCCAGGACTCTCGCGATACAGACCCACCCCGACAGGTGGGTAGATGCGGAATCCCTCGTCGATGACGGCGGAAAGGTACCTCAGTTTCGAGGAGTTGGTGTCCGTGATGTCCTCGTATGTGTTGTATGCTGAACGGATCTCTTCAACCAGGAGGCTGTATACGCGGGGGTTTTTGAGGAGATGGTAAGTTGTTCCTGAGAGGAAGGTTGCAGTGGTTTCTGAGCCGGCGGTGCTGTTGGGGCGGGAAATTTTTAGCTTGGGTCATGCGTTTTTATAGGGTGCTAAAGGGGAGGGGGAAAAGTTATCGTACATGATTGTGCTGGCCTGACCAGCTAGTTCCGGGATGGTCATGCCTGCGCCGTCGGGGCCGAACTGTCCGGAAAGCAAGTCCCTGCGAGTGGTCTTCATATTCATTCGTCTTTCGGTCATGAGTTAGTTAATTCTGGGCCAGCCCAATGTCTGCTTTTTTTGAGGGGGGGGTACTTACTGGATAATCATTTTCCTGCTGTATTCGGTATGTTCGATCCTCATCTTCATGACACTCTTCGGGGCAGTCCAGACACCTAATTTATCAAACACCGGGAACCACCGAGAAACACTCCGCCACGCAATCGCCCTAACATTCCCGAGAAGCAAACTGACCCAAAAGTGTGGTTTCGCTAAGCCGAATTAGTCAACAAGCCCTCAACCACCCACCAATACCATTCCGAGAGGACAAAACATACCATCATTCAAACTCCCAAACGACTCCCCGAAAGCCAAATCCCCGATCAAATCGAATGTGAAGAAATTATACCACTTCACCATTTCATCCCCCTCCGGTCCCGTCCCGTAAGCATTGATCTGCCTGATCAACTTATCCAGGTAATTGTGAACGATATCCTCCTGCTCCGACAATGCTTTGACGGAGAACCCGTGAGAAAGCTTTCGTTTCATTTCAGAGTGCTTCAGTGGGTCCCGTTCATTGATTAGGTGCCGTGTACCGAAGGAGTAGAAATGGGATTTCGGGAATTGCTTTCGGTTGTATGAGTGCCCGTATATGTCGCGCCAAGAGTTGGCGGAGGAGAAGGAGAGCTGGTTGGGTCCAATGCGGACCACCGTTCCATATTTGTCGTGGAGAGACTTTATGTAGAAGGGGTATCTCCCGCCGAGGAAGTGGCAGGCTATGATAAACTATTGTGAGAAGATGTCAGTGATGGATGCTCGGCCGATTTTCAAAAGTCGAGGTTGACTGGGAACTAACGTCTGTTGCTGCGCAGAGCTTGGGTCCTGGGATTTTGGATAACGGATGGAAGAAAACGTTGTAAAGAGCCCTTCCCAATACAAATACTGCTCCCTGGAATTCTTAGCTTTGCTTCGTTGTGTGTAGGATGGGAGTTGAGTTACCAGTATGGCAGAAAATCCGATAATCTCCCATATATTCACGGCCATAGTGTGTAGGTAGCTAACATGTACTGGAGACATGATCTTCTGGGGATCGTAGTATGAAGCTTCTTCTGGTAGAGTTCGAGTGAAATCCTCCTTGATACGCTAGGTGGCTGTTACCGATAGGATAGGTTTACTAGCTTATAGATGAAAACCCACCTGGGGACCTAGGTGTTTTATAACCGTGATTGGCTTCTTTCTAGAACAACTCCGCCTATATCTAATTCAAGTCAAATTCCTCTCCAACCGCCAATCCGCTTACTCAGAGCTACTTTCCAGGGATTTCGTGATTCGTACCGGCCATTGCTAGGAACCCTCGGAAGAGACAGTGCATCAATTCAAGGATATTGCAAACGCTCCGCAGGGAAGGCAGACCAGTCTCCGTTAAACAATTAACCCTCTAATACTGTTCCAGGATTTCATATGTACTAGAGAGATGTCTTGAAGATTTTTAAGATCGAAGTCTCCAACCACTATAATTCAGCTATCTCGAGATCACTGCAAGTGCCAACAGGGTTAGGTTTCTTAGCGCTGCGGCACCGCACTAGCGACTTAGAGCCCCAATTACTACAGCCTGGCGGCAGGATAAAGAAAGCCAACTAACCGGCCAAACTTGGCCCTTCAAATCCCCAAGGCGGCACTCCGTTCAAGTAAGTGAAGTTTTCAATAGCCACTACTTAGCTAACCAGGGTAGTCCTATGGATACCCCCGGTGGACCCGGCAGATGATATCAAAGGTATTTACTAACTCAGGTTAAGCATTTCATCCAACCGGGGGGTTAGCCTTTTCGGAAACAAGCTCCGGGTGGTGGGGGGCAGTCGTAGCTAATCTAAGACACTGAACCTTGTCTGAGAATCCTTACTCGAGTAGTGGAGAAATATTTAAGTTGACTTCTTGTCTTGATCGAGGCGCAGAGAGACTGCTTTTGCTCCATGGGTAGTGGAAACGGAAATGGGAACAGGGATAGCATCTGGGTGGTTTCACCGCCAAGTGTCCACTTGCTCAGTAGTGGCAAGGTGATTTGGTGTTGCCCCCGGCTAAATGCTTGGTAGCGGCAAACACCCGCTCACAAGACCGATCTTTTGCCATATTTTAGCTTTCTCCTAGCCTGTCAAGCGCTTCACCTTAAATAATATCTAGAGCTAGCAGAGCGATTGAGCTCATAAGCTGACCAGTGCGGTAATAGACTAGAAGTTCTTTAGTGCTCATCAGGGATCAGGGGAAGATATTAACCTAGCATGTCAGAGTCGATTAAGAATATCACCGCACTTGTACTACTCGCGGTGTCGAAGCGTTTTTAAAAAAGACTGCTATTGCATACGGCGGAGATCCTAGCAAAAAGGCCAAATTTTGGTGGTATGCAATAGCAGTCTTTTTTAAAAACGCTTC
>Ga0307509_10000730_pt1 | contig 56416 bp, 55 predicted proteins | sample 10_EM_MG_FD_202245 | JGI IMG/M metagenome (GOLD analysis project Ga0307509, IMG submission 202245) | Populus trichocarpa ectomycorrhiza microbial communities from riparian zone in the Pacific Northwest, United States - 10_EM | ecosystem: Host-associated > Plants > Roots > Unclassified | place...
GCACTTACATGGGCGTGTCCGCCCGGTACCATAACACCTAGTCTTTTCTTCGTGAATTGATGTGCCGTCCAGACATCATTTTTCTTCGCATTTTCGAGGAAAGTCCGCCAGTGAGCTGCTTTAGCCCGCCAGGGAGGGCCCACGATTCTCTGGATTGTATATATACTCATCTACCAGAATTTGCAGTAGTGCGGCAAGCCCGCTCCAACAAAGCACTGCTCCTGGGAGGAACGCCCAACAGGTTTTCGCTGATACAAATAGATGATGTCCTGAGCCTAGAGCATAATCACGCAACCGGAGCATACTGCTATATAAAATAGTTTCAACCAGTGTAAATTCCATATGCTCCAAGACAAACGATATATAAAAAATAAGCAAGAAAAAGAAAAACCAGCCTAAAGTAGATGACCCATCGCTCGATATTAACAGCGCTCCACCAGTGCCGAATAGAAAACCCAAGCCGAGAAAAGAGAAAAGAAGAAATCATCTACCTCATACCACACCCATCCATCCAATCCCATCCGCCCGACCCAACCAAAAACACCATCCAAGATAGAATCAAAAACCAAACGAAGAATGAAATGAAACGAACCAAAAACTAAGCGAAAAGAAAGGAAAGGAAGCTCGAAACCCTAAATCTGATTCAACTTCCCAATAGCCTCTGAGACTGACGAAGCCGTAGCCCGGCCACTACTACCCCCTGCACTCCCTGCACTCCCTGCACTCCTAATACTCCCCATGCTCGGGCTCGCGCCATGGCCCCTCAACTGCTTCATCTCAGGCGTAGGTACTGGCGTCGGACGTTGCGAGTGCGAATCCGAACGCGAGCGTGAATGCGAATGTTGGTGTTGATGGTTGCTGTGCAGGTTATTCGGCGAGTCCCACTGCAAAGCCTCGCCTTCGATGCCGACCACTATGTTTGCTTCTTCCTCGTAGCCGTAGATAGGACTCATGTCCTCCCTCCGTGCACGGCGGGAGTTATGGCCCCGGGTGGAGGGGTCTTTGCGCCCACCTGGAGTGATGTCGAGGTGCATTTGTAGAGCAGGGTGAACGGGGAGGTCTTTGGGAAGTGGGGGTGGGGAGTTTGGGGGTGGCTGGGGGCGGAGATGGCGGATCAGCGGTTTGAATTCCGCGGTTTGGGAGTCAGAGGCTTTACGGATGTGCGACGGGTTCGGAAGAGGTGGGACCTCTGGTATCGGACCACGGGGGGAAGAGATCTGCTCGTAGTCTGCCACCGGCTGATCGCTGCTAGGGTAATAGTAGTTTTGCATTCTCAGGATTCCAGGTTTCGTGGGGAGGCCGAGAGATGGCTTAACTCCAGAGTCGGACGGCCCTCGGGAGTGATTGCTTCCACCGCTCGCGGGGGCCGGAGAGTGGGTTCTGCCGGATCCGGGGGTGCGCGCTCGAGGAGCGGGGGAGTTCGCTCGGGCTGTTTCGAGAGTTATTGTTCGGCCGCCGGATAGGGGTCCGGGTGACATGGTGCGGCCAACACCTGGAGTACCAATGCCTGGAGTTCCGATGCGCGGGGTTGAGTTAGCTGTACCTGTCAATGCTGGAGAGCGGCCTCTGGCTCCTGGGTTAGGCGAATTAGCGCGAGATCCGGCGCGGGAACTGCCGAGTTCGTTCTTCCAGGCGCGGGGAGTAGCAGGCAGACCTGCCCCACGGATTGACATGGCTCGAGAAGGCAAAGCTGAGACGGATGGTCGCCGGGCCACAGTTCCCACTCGCTCAAGTTGATCACTCCACTGACGAAGCGTCCGCTCAGATCTAGATCTACGAAGGCCTCCGGTACCGCGATTTCGGGACTCCTCGCGGAGAGTGCGGCGAATGGTACGCCTAGTCAAACGCTCTTCCGCTTCAGCTTCATCGGCCATTTGAGCATACAACTGAGCCCCGGGTGACATTGGTAATGGACTGGACGGTGACCTGAGGGCGGAAGCGCCGGGGTTTCGGGAATGTGATCGGCCGCGGCCCCCCGACTCGGTGAGTGCAGCAGTTTTATAGTACCTCTCGGCTTCAAAGTCGTCTATTACTGCTACTTCGTCGTGATAGAGATGTGCTTGAGGCAGCATTGATGCCGAAGTTGAAGGAGACCTGATGATATCTGACTCCTGCCTTCTCGCGTCTCGACTTCTTGTTCTCGACCTAGAAGCGCTGGTGCCGCGCCTTGCATCCCGACTCACTGCCCGACTAGTACTACGTTGATTAACGGTATAATACCTCTCGTCCTTGAACTCCTCCTCATGAAGATCCTCCTCCCCAACATCTTCTCTGTACAGCCTAGCTTGTGGCGACATTGGTAGTGGACTAGAAGGCGAACGTTGATGATTGACTTTCTCCCGACCCTCATGTCTCCCTCTACCATTCCTGGATCTCTCCCTACTTCCATGTCTTGCTGGTCCTCTACCACGGACATCGGGTGACTCTGCTCTGCGTCTGATCGTTCCAGGTGGGGCGCCGCGCTCTGGATCCAGTCGCTGATGGTTTACAGTGCCTAAAACATTAAGTAGGCCATCAAAACCATCAGTTTGCGGTTGCGGGCGATTAGGGGATTTTCCGGTGAAGGGTGGAAGGCCGGATGTAGTACGAGAACCGGTGCGCCTATGCCTGATCGACGACATAGGCGGCGTTGCATGCCGGATGACGTCATCCATCGGAGGCCACTGGATCTGCAGGCCTGCGGGCTTCCTCTGCGAAGAACCATTGAGTCCCCCATTGGCGTTGAAGGCCTCGGGAGGCGGAGCTGGGAGAGGATTTGTCGGAGCTCGGTTCATTGGGGGAGTAGGAGGCTTCGGCGACAGGGATGGCATCGGGGCTGGAGCCATTGGAGGACTGGCCCTCCGGGATACTGGCGTCTGCGCCGAAATCTGGCCAAGGGTGACGACCGGGCTAGCAGCACTTGGTGCGATCGCGGGGGTATTATTGCCAGATCGGTTAGAATAGTCACCAAGAGCGACCGGCCCCGAGCCCCCGGAAAATCCACTAGAGTTACGTGGCTCGATAGGAGACGAGATCGTCATCTCCTTTTCTTCTGGTGGAGCGGGCGCAAGTTTCTCGGTTGATGGTTGGAGCTGTTTAGGTGTCTTCTCATCGGGAGACATCTCAGTAACTGGCGCGAGCTTCGCCCAAGGTGATATAGCAGTCTTTGCAGATGTTGAAGCGAATGGGTCACGTCTAGCATTCCAGGGTGCGATGTCAGCTCCTGGAGAGATGGCTGACATTGCGATGGGAGTTGCAACAACAGAAACTGGTGTCTCTGCTCCATTCTTGCCTCCCGTCCAACCGAAGAAGCGGTTAATTGAAGCCATCTTGCCTCCCTCCACGGGCGAGGTAGTGGAAGAGCGCGGTGCGGGATCAGCAGAAGCAGACGAGAATGAAGTGATAAGTTTCAGAGGAGAGTTCTTTGGGGTCATTCTCAAGGTCGCCCGGGGATTGGTTGGAGCACCGATCGGCAGACCTCGAACGAAATTCTGAATCGACTCAGTCTCCGATCTTGAACGAGAGTGCGTGCGAGTTGGAGGGGCTGGTCGCTCAGTAGGTGGCGCTTCAGTTCCCGCGCAAGCGAAACTGCGATTTATAAGTCAGAGTGATATTTCATGAAGGGCTTGGTTTTGACAAACAGACCATCTAGCAGCGAGCGCGCCCTCGCTATTTTCAGCGCAATGTTCACCCCACTTCCTCACAAGTTGAGATTGTTTCTTCCAATCCTTCTTCCAGAGTAACGATGCCAGTAACACCGCTTCCCTAATCTACAGTTAATGTTGGTCATACCACGTGTATTCAAGTGCACTTACATATATTTCTTATGGGAGACGTAAACCTCTACCGCATCATTCTTGTCGCCGAGGGCTAGCAGGCACAAAGCGGCGGTATGCAGTTCGCCTTTCTGTAACAGGTGCATCACGAATGCCCGCACAACATGAGCCCAAGATTTTTGCCCGTCTGTAAATTATTACGTCAGCGAAGAGTGCAACACCTCGGGCGAAGGCGCAGCAGAAAGAAAAAAGCAAGCGAAGAAAAACGAACCCATGGCGCTTAAAGCAAGGAACACCCAATCTCCTGGAACGTAAAAATCGGCGCCTAGTAACACAGACAGCGAATTCTGATTCAGGTCACCTAGCCACATACGCAGGATTACGGCAGTCATGCTTCGAGCATCAACAGAATCGACTACGCGTTTCAAGTCAGCGCGCTTGTTAAGGCAAACATGGGATGAAACGCACGTTGGTCTTGGATCAAATGTTCGATATCGCCCTTCCACCCAAAGATGCAAAAAAGCATTTCCCTACGGTGGTCATCTTCTGACATGTTACTTTTCGGTGATCCAATCCGTGGGCTTTGATACGTAACAGATGCGAGTTTCGCCCTCAAACCGGCAAATAAATCGACATCCCGGCGCGGTGTAGCCGTCTTCGCCTCATCCGGGCTTTGGTGGATTTCCTGGCGAAGAGGATGAGGGAAGCGTGAAGGAGACGGCATAGGTGCACCCGTAGAACCGAATGAGTCCTTACGGCCAGTAGAGACTGAGGTCGCTTGTGAGAACTCACTCTGATCGCCACTCGAACGCTGGGTGCCCTTTGATGACGCCGTGGAAACATTGTGCTGATGGCCTCTACCAGTGCTTCCATCCGAAGATCGCGAGCTAACGGAGCCAGTTCGTGGCCGTGGCGCAACATTCGCAAGATTTGTGATTCCAAGCCCAGCCTCACCCTCCATTTTCTCCAACTGCTCCAACTCATGAGCTATGCGCCCAAGTGGCGACATAGTAGCCACAAGGTATGCATCTTCCTCCGTACTGAAGGGGCGCCGGAACGCCTCCTCGTCTTGCTCCTCTTCCACGACCTTCTTCTCCTCGATTGATACTGGGGGCGAAGGGGGGGGGACGGTAGGGATATGCTGAACATTGGCCAAAAGAGTAGGCGGATATAGTGCAAACTGCTGAACGGTGTCATCCTTTCCAAAAGTGAAAAGTATACCCTTGGGTCCAAAAACTGTGATTCCGCAAACATTATCCAAAGTCCCAACCCTTTCCCAGGCAACTTTCTTCGTCCGAACATCCCAGATTGTCGTTTCGCTATCACAAAAATAGTTGTTAGCTTACAGCGCTTGCAGTGGGGTCGCCTCGTTTCTCTTTCTCTCCTCTCGCTTTTCACCAAACCCGCATGCCTACTTTAGGCAAGGTTTCAATTAAAAGAATTTCCTGCTTGTACTGCTTACCCTTCTGAATACTGCACGATTCTGCCATTGCGTGACCAGCCCATCCAATTATCGCCCTTCCTATTGCTGTCGGGCTTCTTCAGAATGCGGACCACTCGTGCGCCCTCTTCGGCATCTAATGACTTTGGCACACTCCAAACCCTAAGATCCCCATCCCTCGTCTGTGTCGCAAGCATGTCGGACTTTTGACGAGACGAAGATGCATGCCATGCTAAGGTAGCGATGGGCGAAGGTTGCAGTGAAGTGGTGGTGAGAGTGTGCAAAATAATGAACGAAGGGGATAGCGCAGCAATCAGAACAGAGCCATTGGTGTACCTGTAGACAGCGCGGTCAGAATGGATTTCTAGAAAAAAAATGACCGCGGGAATGGATGAATCAGTGAAGATAAAATGAATAAAATAGAGGCATACCCTAAGGCAAAAGTCTTGCAGTCTGCAGCAGGTGCTATAGAGCACAACGGATCAAATATCGTTCTGGCGGATATCGATTCGGAAGTTAACGGGTCAAATAATGTCACATTTCCCATAGAGTCGCCTATAATTCATCAATAAAAATGCAGGAACGGTCAGCACGCACGCCATGTTACCCAAGGGATTATCTCTGAAATAATCCCCCACAAGCAGCGTTGCAACAAGGACTGAACCCACCGAATGCCAAATTCCCATTTTTCATCCACGCTGCCACCTTGATCTCTGCGAATGCATCGTACCGAGCGAGTTCATCACCCGTATGCGAGTCCCAAACAATTGCCTGCTTTGAGGCGTCCACACTAACTATCCTCCCCACACCATCTTCACTAGTGTTGTCCGCGACTATCAATGTAATATCTTCCACATGCCCTTCAAACCTTCTCTCCAGCGCCAGTGAGTCGTATAGCAGACATAGTATCGAAGTTCCTTGAGCGAATAGTACGAATGTTGGTGTTGCTGCACAAGGCTGAAGTCCGGATACTGTCTTCAAGCCCTCCATGCTTCTGACTGACATAGGTGAGGGCATGATTACCGACTTCCCAGAACTGGTAGAGTGCGAACGTGATCTGGAATTCATCGGGATGGACATGTCGTGAACAATTCGGGTGTGCGCTGCCTTCGGAGAGACTCACGTTGGAGGGAGGGCTCGAGGAGGGAGAGGGGCCACGCTACTTTTGTAGACGCAATGTGGGCAGGGTGGTGGTGGTGGGAAGGAATACCAGTGGGCCGTTATGTACTCCCTCTCACAGACAACTACAGAGCACGCCCTGAGTAAGGATTAACGTACGCAAGCTGGGTGTGTGCGTATGTGTGTGTATGTACGAGTACCGTGTATGTATGTGCCCACCCAGGCAGACGGTTCCTCAGGTAACGCAGAGAGCTGTGGGTATGAACGTACGGGTGTGGATTATGGTGAGTGATGGGGGAAGAGGAAGGGGAAAAAGAAAGAAGAAAAAACTATTTAATGTGTCAAGGGAAAAAGGAAAAAAGGGAAAAAGGGAAAAATAGAGATCAAACGGGGATCAAGGAGGGGGGGGGGCAAAGGATGCGGATATCCAACACGAGATAAATTCTACTATACTGGGTTTTTAACAAGGGAGAGCAAGCAAGTCCCAGAAGGAACAAGATCTGAGGCGGGTGTTGAGTAGGGGAGAGATATCGTAACCAGGACTTACTGTAACATAGAGATAGAGACTTAATAAATATTAGGTATGGGTAGTGTGTCGAAGGTATTATTAGAGGAAAATAGAGAGGGCCCAAGGGAGGAGAGGAGGAGATAGACAGTGATTACAAGATGATATCGTTCCTTTTTTTCTTTTTCCTTTTCTTTCCTCCTTTTTGTAGTGTGCAGTTTTAAGAAATGGTCAGCCATAAGATGCTCAATTTCGGTGTCGGTTGAAGATATAAAAAAGTTGGCACTCATGTAGAGTACAATAAGCTACAGTAGGGTACGGATACATCTCGAACAGAAGGAGGCCTGCCTCCCTTGCCCCTGCAGTGGCCGTGTTATGATCCATATGGTTCCCAGCGAAGGCATAGAATCGCTTTCATGTTGGCTGACTGGCTGGGCAGCTCGCTACTCGAATACAGGCTGTGCCCCAATGACTTTGGTGGCCGCCGCCTCCGACTGCAGTTGGAGAGATTCAATTCGCCCTCTGGATAGGAACTAAAGAGACTAGTCTAATTAAGTCCTCAAAAAGGCAAAGCGTGTTTGAGAGGAGTTGTGGTGCTAGGGCAACAAGTGATTTCAACGAAAAGTGCCCTTCTCGCATTATCATTGCACAGAAGGCCACGCGAATAGAAACTTCAGACATCCGAAGATTATTGCCGTTTTGACTGATAGGATGAGACCCCTGAAGCGACAAGTACCATCGCCCAATGACAATGCAGAATCCCTCATCCTCCTCTACTCGTACAAATGCCATCTGCGATCTGTGCGCTTTGCGCTGCCCTCTCTTAACTTAGCAGCTCCTACGGAGGTGGCCCCTCGATGCCTCACTTCTCGTCGTCGACCATTTTCACAAATGCCTCCCCCAGAGAATCCTTTTTCACTGGGTCGCCGTTTTAGGGCCATAACTTAACGTGCTCGCATGGTAATGGATAGGACCCGTTCAACAGTACTGTACTCGAGTACTGTACGTGTACTCTAGGTATCTAAGGATCTAAAATGCCTGGCGCCTAAAACTCGGCCCTTAAGTCTGAGCGGCCTATGCCCACCGCCTCCCTTGCCCCCGTTGCCTCTATCGGCTAGCCACCCCTCTCAAGTAGCCTCATCAGTAGAGTATGTCTCACACAAACAAGAAAGCACCCTAACCTCTACCACTTATGCCCTCGACAGGGGCCGTTTCCGTAAGAGGGAAAAAAATAAAAAGGGAAACGCGAAGAAGGGAAAAAAAAAACAATGAAAAACTCGTGACAAAGAATATCCATAGGCTATGAAACAGGGAAGTGGAAGCTATTGTCGCCGGACCATCACAATTAAAACCCGTGGATGAGCAAGTGAGATTTTGTGAGGGTGGAATGGGATTGGATGCATGCACGTGCGAGTGTAGATGGAAGGCGGCCGCTACCGGTACTCGAGTACTGTACTGTACTGCACAACACGGCGGGGAGCAAGGGTTTCTTCGCGATACCGCAAGGAGGAAAGAGTCCTTCATTTTTTATTATTCTTTTTTCCCCTCTACTTCCCATCTTCGACATCCCCAACTCTCGCTCATTCAGTCACTCGCTTTCCTATTGTTGTGCGATATGATGCTGTACACGCACAGTACTAGTACTCGAGCAGATATGCCTGACCCTGCCCCCATTTTCCTTCTCTAATCCTTTTTATTTACAACAATTACACAAAGTCCCACCTGTAACCTGTGTGCTCCTCTTTTTTTTGCCTTTGCTGGATGCCCGCATTGCCTTGCGCTGCACTCCAGATCAATCTTGCTTTAGCGACAGGATATCGATATCATCTGTTTTTTTTCTTCTTCTCTTCCCCCTGCCCTGAGCCTGCCCTGGACAACTCCTTTCCCTTCCTGATAATATCCGGCAGGGTCCCCTGGCAGCCTTGCCAAATTCACCGCGGCCCGTTCCAATCGTAGCGCAGCTCATAACCCCCCCCAGCGCTTAAGAGGTACAAGTACCGTGGGTCAACAATGTTAGAGGAAGAATGCGAGGGATGTAAGGCCATTTCGGAGGATGGAGTGGTGTCGTTGAGCTGACCCGCAGGGTTAGAGTCCGATATTGTAGGATACAGGATACGCGTGCATATACTTTTTTGCTCTGAGCTGTTTTCGTGATTTTCGTGCCTTGCTTTCTTACAGTAACGCAACGGGAGGTAGGTACAGCCGCGTCCGCACTGCTCCCATACCCCTCCAAGTACTGCCGGTACTTGTACATGGAAACTCTTTGCCAGCTCTCTCTCTCTCTCTCTCTCTCTATTCCCAGTACTCGTATTCAGTAAGAAACAAATAGTGATGAATTCTCCTAGAAACATATCCAAAAACAATCTAGGGGGGCTCTTGTTCTGTTGTTAGAGGCATACTTGTGCTGTGCTCATTCCATTATGCTTGCACATGATGCGATAAATCCCTCCAATTCAGTAATAATGGGCCGCAACAATTCCACTCCCGACTTATACAGGCACCCTACACCCTGCACCCTGCTTCTCGCCTGCTTGCCTGGCTTCTAACCAGAACACAGTCGTCAGTGGGCGGCATGTAGTGCAGTTTTGAGTAGCCTGCCGTACCCACGCACGATATTCTCGCCCATGATCGATATCATATATGCTCCCACCCCAACTGGAAATAAAATTTAAAAAATACCGTTACTCCTTTCACGGCCGGCCTGGCATTCGTGCAGTCGCAGCGTTACAGTTCAGTACCGGTACAGATACGGTAGTGGTGGTACCTGCTGGAGCCACGCTCGTGAGCTTGGTATGTTCCTCAACCTAAAAATTTCTCGAGCCGGTGCAGTATTTCACCCACACCTTGTGTTCTGTATGTACTCGAGTACTTGAGTATGGTATGTATGTCTTAGAAAGCTTTCACCGCCATGATTCAGGTTGTTTTTTTCCCCCAATTTTCTGTCTTCCCCGGGATTTCCGCCCAAAGAGAACCCTTTAAACGAGTACTCCCACGTTTTCCCTCGCTGGAGACAAGGGAGCCCTTCTTTAATTCCTCCTCACGCAGTGCAGATGATAAACCATAACACCCACTCCTCCGCCAAAACCCAGAAACCGTGCGACCAATCCAAGAGAGCTTAATATTTTTAGGATTTTTGTTTATCATGGTAAAGACGTGGTGTCGTAATTGGGCATTGTTTTGAATGGGTGGTGTAGAATTTGGTTGCGGGTGCCCTTGAAGTCACTTGATCCCACCATATTAATTACAGTATGTGCAAAGTTTCATCAAAAAGGGAAGACTGCATGAGTACTGTACTCGAGTAGCTTGAGTAGGGTAATGCGATAACTAACCAATTGGAGGAGACTGCGAGAAAGGGTAAGCCCAGCCAGCCATCCATTCATCCTTCCTTCCTTCATCCTTCCTCCCCCATCAGTCCCCCCCCCTCAATGATTAACTCCCAACCACATTATTTATTTTTCGGACAGTAAAACAAACCTCCTGTGCCCTCACCCTCCTTGCGCGGGCTAACAGCCAAACAAACAACACTGTATTATATATCGTATTATATAATAATATTGTCATATACCGGTATGTGTAAAACGAAACTCCGGGGTCTTCCAACCCCCTCCCCCATGATAGGTTACAGGATGAACAGAAACGAAAAGCTGATTGCCCACCCCACTTCGCATCTAATTGCCAAGCGAGCTATCGACTCCGTTATCTTGCTTATCGACCTTCCTCCGCTTGATTCGGCTGCATTGGCTAGTCCGGCAATCAATATAACAATAACAGAAAAAAAGACCCCCAGCTAACTCAAAGGCACCGGTAGCCTACCGGGGGGGAGAAAGATGTGAGAACCCTAACGTCCAGTCCAAACCTCTTGTCCTCTTACTCGAGTACAGACATTGGCTTTCGAACGATGAAGTGAGGTCGAGATGAAATCTTGGCAAAATCATGTCTTACTGCTACGACTGCTCGAGCACGGGCCTGGCTCTTTTGTTTCGCACTACTCAAGACACAGCACTGAAGTACTTTTGCCGCAACTTTACATTTCGACCCGTTCTCGTCTTTGGACCAGCAACGACATGATACCTGTACTGGTACCCTCGATGCTCAGAAGACCACCATAACTATCATTGTCCGGGCGATCCCGCAAGGGGACGAATCCTCTTAACGACTTTTTGTATGTTGCCCCTATGTTACTTTTTACGCTGGTAGGTCGCTTCAAAAAGCAAATCGCAAAGGTGCGGGGTTGCCGAAAAGCCAAATCTACAAATACCTAAGCCACTCAAAAGCAAGCAAGCAATGTGTGGTATGATTGAAAGAGTCGCAAAGATTAGCGAAGGCTAATAATCCAGCCATTGAGAGATCGCAGCGGACTGGGCTCGGACCCGTAACAGGTATCATATGAGTGTTTTTTCTTCCTTTGTAAACTTAGTTCCTTCTTCTCATTGCCGTTTTGGGCAGTAGCTGACCAAAGTGCTCGTGCGAGGATAGCATGGCCTGGAATGAGACCCGGGGGTGAAAAAAAGCGTGATACAGTAGCCCGATCTCCCTGCGAAAGCGCCATCCATCTCAAATTCGCAATTAATTGACATGGCGAACTGTCTTGCTCCTTACATGCGAACGCCGCAAGTGTTTGATCGCTCACGATAAGATAGCCTGTCATAATCGAGGGCTCGGATGGGTTTCTATATAAAACTTGCGGGCCGTGTGGAACGGTGTTTGGACCTGCGATTGGGCTCGGCTGCCTTTTTGCAGCGCTTCGCTCCTCCGGTCGAGAGAGGGGAAGGAGGGGGTTGACTCGGGAGCGACCACACAGTATTTTGCTTCCTCTTTCACTGTCGAACAGTAATCGGTATATTGCTGGGATTGGAGCCAGGGAGCGGCAGTCGCACAGCATGATGCCACCGTATGGCCCTTTTTTGCCATCGATTTTACAACTCGGGAAACTCGCCCGTGATTCAACGAGAGAATAAGAGAGCTCCACCTCCAATACACGAGCACCGCGATTGTCTCTCCATCCCTCTCCATCCACCAGTAGCGCAAGCCTTACAGCACCTGTAGCCCCTTATCCATTTCACCTTCTAATCCTGATCTCACCCAAAAAAGCAATCCTCCAAAAAAAAACCCTACTCGTAGAATCACAAATTCTCACTGACAGCAGTCTTGCTTTTTCCCCTTACCCGTCCATGTTGCTTTTCTCTTGAAACATATCCTCCCGCCCGCCCCCATCTATTGTTCCATCCCCTCCATCCCCTCCTCCATCCATTCACACGTATGGTATGATAGATAATTTGCCCCCCCCTCCTCCTCCTTTCCTCCGCCTCGTCGTCCGGCCCACACGCGTCCTTTCTCCGGCCGATATGCAGTAGCCTCGTGGCTTCATATCATAATTACTTTTTCCTCCCCCCCATTTCGCAATGCCCCCTGTTGCCAATCCTGTTGGCTCTTGTCTCGCCTTAACAATCAAGGCTATGCCACAGTGCGCACTAGAGTACTCGAGTACGGTACCGGTAGCTAAGCACCGTTTGAACCTCGCTCACTTGGCTCGCTGCTACCGAACATTTTGTAAATCTCCTTTTCCCGACTCTCACGGGTTTAGGTCACTATTACCCGTAAGTGTGATACTCGAGTATGATACCGTAAGTAGGTATCGCGATATTACGATGTTGGAGAGTTTTTTTTTTTTTTTGGTTTTCTTTCTTTCTTTCTTGTGCTCGAGTACTCGAGTACCGGTACAGTACAAGGTATGTAAAATATGTATGATACTTGTTATCATACTTGTAATAATAATTATTATTATCATAGATCTTATTAGGCTAATATGGGGATTGGGGGATGTTCCCGGGTTGGGATGCCGATACGGTAGGTAATAAGGGGTGGGGCTAAAGATAGGAAAGGAGGGGGGTGGGGATGGAGTAGGGTTTATGGTAAGGCATAGTATTGAATTGGGGGTCGTTTGGGGGTTACGGGGACTCCTTTACCGTAGGGCTTTTTGCTGTACTGTGGGTTGAGATGATATGATAGGCTCACCATTAAGTACAGTACCAGTGTGGCCTGGTAATAAATCGCAATATTTTGCGCGTCGCTATCCAGCCCTCTCTACAAGACAAGAATTTATGATATATATCAAACTCCATCCTAAGCACACCCAAGCGGAAATCATGCTAATGCAAAACATTTCTTCATCCTCTTTACCACCAATTTTTATGACAAATTACCGTAACCCATATCTACTAGTACTTGGTAGAAAACGATGAGATGTCCATCTATGATACTGTATAATATCTCTACCCGTGCAATCTAACCCACGCTGTCTTTACCCCAGCGGTACAGGTCGATTCAAAAGAAGAAAAAATCATGCGGAGCACGTCCCCACCTCTCCATCCGTGCGCCCTCGCTTTGCTTCCTGCTGTGCCCTCATTCCAGCCTCCCTGCCGGCCGATGATAAGACCTGGTGTCCATCCATCTACTCGAGTATCCATCTATCGCATCACACATCACAAAACCCTAGCGACCAAACCCTTCCGCCCGTCAGATGGTCCATAGCTCACCCCACGAAACTATCCGTGCAATTTCGGATCAACGGGTTGGTGCCTAAGATTGGATATTTCACGATCAACGGTGACAAGACTTTTGCAAGTCAAGTGGTTGAGGCAACATGCGGTGGTAGGCTAGGCCCTGTGCCAGCTGCAGGTAACTTGAACGGGACATGAATGGATGGATGGGGGAAGGAGATGCGGTGAATGGATTATGATACTCGAGTATCATACCAGGCACATTTCTTGGCGGGGCGGTTGGATGTTGGTTGTGGGGGTGGTTGCACGTGCTGGATGTTGTGCAAGGGTAGGGAGTGGAGGGGGGTTCGACTTATGAGGTTGCGGTACGTTGTGACGGTGTAGTGTGCCGCACCATAACGTACCGGCAGGTATCATACTCTGCCGGTATCGGTCGCGGGGTGCGGTGCGGAGGCACGGCACTGTAGGGGAGTTCAGGTATGGTGGAGGAGGATATTCGAATGGTATCATGGAAACGGGGGTATCATCGAAGCAATTAATCGATGAGTCGATCAAGCCCGGATGAGACTTATTCGATTGATCTGATACTTCATAATAGCAATAAAGTCAGCAAAACTATTCTGGCGCAAAGGGCACGAGATTCCCCAAAGCAATTGTCATTCAGACAAAAAAAAACCCCCCCGCATTCGCTTCGGCAAAACTCTTAAGAGGGGGAAGCGGGAAGTGAGAGGGGGACAGAGAAAAACAAAGGAATGGAATATCGCTCACAGGAATGGGAGAAACCCCTCCGGGATCCCCACCATAAATACTAAGCCACCACCCCCCACTCTATCATACTCTATTCCCTCCTTTCCCCTCAATCCCGGAAACAGGCAAGACGAAAAAGAATAGGAAAAGAAAATAAAGGGGAAAAAGAAAAAGTGATAGGTAAGGTATGAGGTATGATGCCATGCGGCTCTATCACATATCCCCCGCCTTTCCAAGGATCGCTAGCGACAACAAGGACCTTGCCTGTCCGGAGGGGGCCTTTGGGGAGCGGGGTTGGAGGGGTAATTTTTCGAAACCAGTGATTAACGCTTCCACTTTCCCCTCCGTTGAGGTGGAAGTGGAAGATTCACGGGTGCTGGAAATTGATCTTCCATCCCATCTCTCCGCCGACGATGACGATGGCCCGGCGGTGGCAGAAGCAGTAGGGCAAGTGCATCCTCCATCCTTCCTCCCATTGCACTCATGCGATTCTTCGTCCTCGTCGTCTTCCCATGGCATGCGCCGGTCGAGGCACGGCCTGCTAGGCCATGAGGGAAACGCGCATGTATACCCTTTCGTCGGGGATCTAGGAGATGATAGGCCGAATAGAGTGGGCTTCACGTCAGGGATTTGAGCGGTCATAACGGCGGACAGGTACATTTTGACTGTAGCTTTGTTGAGGTGTGAATGTTGTATGGGTTGATAGGCATTTGTAGTGTTCGAAGGCGGGTGGTGGAGGCGATGTAGTGATTTTACTAGTAGTAGGAGGAGAGGGAGTGGGATGGGTGATATATATTAGGTGAGCCATGGCGAGCTGAGTAGGCGAGCGGAGGGGGAGGTGAGGTGGGAATCAAGAATCAGTAGGCAGGTGGAGGCGGTGGAGGAGCACTTCTATTACTCGTGGACCAGGAGGAGGAGGGGGGGAGTGAATGCTGAATGAGTGAGTGGATGTCATGAATGGATGGGTGGATAGATGGGTGGGCGGAGGATCGGGTGTGAATGGGAATGCAAGTTTACAGGGCGAGCAAAATATAACAAAGGCTTTTCTGTCCTTCCCTGGACTAGGCTTCTAATTGCATCACGTAGGCCACGGTACTCGTAGACTACCCCACTGTATCACACTTCAGCTATGATACAGCTCCTCTCCAATACAAGTACCGGTATATATCCTTTACATACCGGAATCGAGCTCTTTTTGCCTGAGGCACACAATCCGTGTGGCGTCTCGTTCTTACGGAGGGGTTTTTCCCACTCGACTCTCGACTGGAGTAGATCGCCTCCTGAGATTACCGCTTACTGTATTTTTCCGCTAGTTCCGACTTTCGCCATTTGCTTTGAACAAATTCCCCCTACCTGGAGTAAATTTTAAATCGTTAGGGTCTACGAAACCCTTCTTCCCGGGCACTATGGCAGAGTTTTAAAAAAGAGGCCATGTATGATGCGTTAGATTGCCGGTTGGGAGCATGATATTCGAATAGATTGGATTGCGACTTATCATCACTTCGGTACTTGTACTGCACAGCTAGCCCGTACTCGAGTACAGCGCAGCAGATAGCGAGCACGGTGGCCATCCAGTCCAACCGGCCCACATGGTCTCTCTCATTTCCTATTATCTACTCGATTGCGTTGTATCTCACTCGACGGTATTTATCATGCTGAACCTGTATTTCCATCCGGCTGATCCAAAACACCGCAGTGGAGGTTGGATGGATGGATGGATGGTGGACCTTTTGGATATTAGAGGCTTTCCGGAAAGACTCTGAATGTGAGGCAAATGTGGCTCTGGACCAACCAGATCGCTAGGAGTTTGACTCTTGATGCTAAATCGCAAAGTTCCTATTCCCTCGGTTCAGCTGCGTATGATAATATCATCATCAAAAACCCGCAAAGTAAGCACCCCCCCCCCCCACTCTACTTATTCATTTCTACTCCAGTATCCTCCTACCCGGAACTCTCCATCCACCCACCCGACCATACCCCACCACCACCATCATCACCACCACCACCGCCCCGCTTCAGACCTCCGTGTGAGCCTCGCCCTTACTCACTCAATTTACTCATACCGGCAGACGGACAGACCCCCATCCAAACAAAGCCATTTCCCTGAGCCCTGCGTTCTGGAAGACTTTCCATATCGTTGGGCTGAAAAGAAAAACCTTACCCGCTCCTCGCAGGGCGGTGGTAGTGGTGGTGGAGGTGGGCGAAGGGTCGAGTGGTTGGGGGCCGTAATCCAGACCTCCGTTCAGCGCGACACGCTCCGATAAGGTAGAAGCGAAAGATCCTCAGGCGGGATACGAAATTCCCCGGACTTGTGGGGTGTCAGCCGCTCTATTCGTGTCTCCGCACCAAGAATTGTCACTCTTTTTGCAATAAGCTAGTTACTGCTGGCACAGGCCCATAGTGCCGGTTCTTGGCTCACAGACAGCAGACACAAGCCCTGATATGATAGCTGACTACTCCTCACTACTATGCTCTTCAATGTTTTATGGGGCGGTATTAAAGTTCGGATGAATGGATGAAAAGTGGTGGGTTCATCTCTTTCTCCCTATCTCTTTTTACTTTCTTTCCTTTCCTTTCCTTTCCCCTCTTTCTTTCTTTCTTTCTTTCTTTCTTTCTTTCTTTCTTTCTTTCTTTCTTTCTTTCCCCCCTCTCCTCTTTCTTTTACGATACTCTACTACCCGAGTGTCCGCACAAAATTTCCGATATGCTATCGCGCGGTGAGTGGAAGTAATGCCTTTCCCCACTTTATTTGTGGGATGAGGTGATGAAATGGATAGAATATCCGCTATGACGAATGGCAGACGTGGGGGATGTTGCCATGATAAAATTCTCTTCGCTACCTGCTCGTCGGTCCGCTGCCGAGCTTGGCAACGAGGGTGGAATGACCTCCTTCATTCAATCAATCGGAGGAAGCCAAGCGGGAACAAAAAGACCGCAGGATAGACGGAATTATTTTCCACTCAAAGTTCTCACCAGTATCCAAGCCACAGTTTCGTCCCTGCACCCATCCATCCCATTCATATACCGGTACCGTATCAAAATTTTCATCACCCTCAGCTGTTCGACTGGCGTCGGCAAGAGTGGTGGTGGTGGGAGTAATACCGGTAATATCATGGTATTTAATATCGACCAGTTTGCCATCCACCAGCACACCTCCATCTATTACCATTTCCCCGGGTGCAGTATACTATTTTTGCATGCACAATATGGAGGAAAAAAGCCCCCAGGGACTCCCCTCCACTTTATTTTGCCCTGCTGCTGCTTGCCCATCATGCCATGCTCGAGTAGACTAGACTACTTGTAAACCAGTTAATGAATACGGTATAATCCTACGTAATAATTATCCCATCACGACCATGTTTTCCTCATGCCAGCATTTTCTCATTTCTTTTGCCGTTCAAGGGATCAGGTACGGTTGGGTTAGCAATGATGCAATGGTCGGTCGTCTGTGAAATCCGGCCAACGCACGTGTGGGTAGTGGTCTCCGACAAGAGGCCGGCACCGTACCCACTTGCCTGCTTCATAGGACGAAAAAGAAAAGAGAAAAAGAAAAAGAGAAGATCGAGCGCGCGCTTGCCTTCCGCACTGGCTGGAGCACCGACCGGTACTCGCCTGCTGCGGCTAAGATGTATCGCATCGCATCGTGGCGTTCAAGAACGCAGATTTTTCGTGGGAAATGAGCTACCCAAAGCGTGCGCAAAAACTCTGTCGAGCTCTGCTCTGGCTGGGTCGGAATTAGGCGTATGCGTAACGTGAATTATGCAATCGAATACCGGTAGGCCAGATATCGGTATTCCAGCATGATACGCTAGTATTTGGTGAGGGGGTGGAAAGAGGGGGGAAAAACTCTGTCGAACTCTTCTCACGGCGGTGGCTGGGGGAAATATCATTATTCTGAGTTGGTGGAGAAGGTCTGGAGCCAATCAGGAAGTTCGACAGACTTACTTACCCTTCATACCCGGTATCATACTCGTACAGGACGGTTGCATGCTCGGTAGGTAGGTTTTCATCTGCCGATTGATGGCTAGCAATCGAGTGTTGATTCTACAATGCTTTCTACGGACCGTACGATGCTGTACAGTACCCGCCCCGCTCACTCGCTCGCTCGCTCATCTCCACTGCCATGGCTCTAAAGTGGACTGAGCTGATATTCCCGCAGTGGGGGCTCCTTCCCCTCCCTTCCGCCGATAGAGGCTGTTGGCGATAGTGGGGCTGTTTTGCGAATTTTCCGTGCCTTGCTCGATAGCCTTGGACTGGACCTCTGCGGTACTGCAGGTAGGAATAGACTGCTGGTGTTCCCATACAAAGTGCAGGTATCTGCGAACCACGCATGTGAAAGATTGGTATAAGGAGGATATAAAAGAAATGCGTGAGGGATAGGCGACGTTGTCATTTTGATTTTCTTTTTCTCTGTTTCGTGGGAGAGGTTTGGATGGTGGTCGTGGTGAATTATCGGAATTACATTATGGAGGAATGGACCTATGAGGGAGGGGGTTGCATCGGGTTGGTGGGGGTGCAGGTGCAGATTCTATCATGGGAGGAGTGGGGAAGGCGGAGGAGGAGGGGGGGAGGAAGGAGGAGGAGGAATAAGGGAAGGAAGGAAGAAAGTGGGAATCATAATGCCCGTGATCGTGATGGAAGTAATAGGGGTGCAGGATACGGGAATAGTACTGCACTGTAATCTAACGATGATGCAAAGGCTGTTGTTCTAAGGTAACTTCAAGCTACAGCACCGTAAGACATGGTACCAGTACCAGTATCAGTAAGCCACGGGGAAAGTGCTGGCGGCTAACTTTAATTACAGACAACCTGAAAACCTGGTACGCAACTGTCTTACTTTTATAGACCTATCTAGTGCAATTCACATTCTTAGTAGAAAAGAATATGTTAGCCTTGTTGGAGCCTCCTAATAACTCGTGCCTACCCAACCACGATGCACTGAACTGCGGTAATCCTCCGGCTCACAATAGCACTAACGCAGGCACTCCCATCCTCGGTAACGCATAAGGAACATTCCGCCTCCCTCCCTTCTTCCCCCGCTCGCTCGCTCTCTGGAGTACAAGTACTGCGTAGCACAGCACGGCAGGCAACAGTAAGCTCAGTAGAAACAGCACATTAAGCTTTTCCCCAGCGCTTAGCACACATGCATCATACTGTACTGTACCGTACCTACCATACAGGCACCAACCTTCTCCTTTCCTCCCCCTTTCTTCAGGTAACCATAGTATCAACCAACAATTCAAAATACACGGCACAGTAAAACCTTAAATCGATTTTCCAACCGTAATCTGACCGCCCCAGAGTGCCAATGCTCGAGTTGAGTTAAGGGGGGTCGATATGTGCGCCCCCTGAGCACTAAGTTATGCTTGAGCTTGAGTGCTTGTTCGCCTGTTGCTGATGTGCTGTGTAAATGCTGTCCGCACTGTACTCTATAGTGCCATAGGGGCGCTTCAGTAGAGCACATATCGCATTCTCGGAGGCTAGTTGGAGGGCACTGTAGAGTCCTTGCCCTCATCTGATGCTCTCTCCTAGGGGGAGGCTGGAGGCACTAGGGTTGATATTGTAATTCACGTACGGGACGAGCTCCTCGTGAGAAGTCTGGAAATGAAAGTGGCGGCCCTCACGTGGCTGTAATCGAGAACTTTCCCTATGCCATACCGGTATGGCAACCTAGCTACCTAGGTATCGTACTGTATGCCCCCCCTTTCACCCCGCCCCCGCCACACCGAAATACCGGAATCTCTCGGAACTCTACCACTCCTCCTCCCCATATTCCGCATTTTGAATCCCCTCCCCCTCCCCTCCCCCCCCCTTTCCGATTTCACGGATTTAGAAAACCTACTTTTCTCGCGATCAGCTGGTGTTATACGCCTTGTGGTTGATGTACCCGTGATTACAGTGTCGATCTTCTGTTCGTGCGACCCGGGGGAAGGGGAGGAGGGGGAGAGGTAGGGTGTAATGTGGGGTATCATACCGGTATGATAGGTTTGAATTTTTTTCGAAGATGGGTCGGGCGGATCTTTGTACGAGTACGAGTACAATATGTTTTCAATAATGATATGATATTCCTGTGCTATTGTGCTCTTGAGACTATTTATTTCGGGGGGGGGGGTTGCTTTGGGTGGGGAGCATCAATAGTCATGGTGTATCACTCGGTAATGGGTTCACTTCCAAGGGGGGGTTGGGGGGTTAGGAGCGGGGTGGTATTTCCTCGGGTTTTGATTGTGGATGTATGGTAGCGGGCTCTGTTGGTGAGCAGTGGGTAGATTAGTTTCTGTCTTGTGTTTGCGTGGTGCCTTCCGGGGTTGTACGAATATATTCCAAGATGAGTGTTAAGCTAGACATCATCTCTCCGCTCGTAGTTCACGAGTGTCGCGGGATATCATGAATTTCTCGGGTTATGTATCTAAAACCTATTGCCGAAAACTTTTAACTGGAAAGGCTTCCCTATAACCCCCCCCTCATTGGCCCTCTCCTATCCGCTGTTCACGGTGTTCCGGGCTTTTAACAGATACTATTAACACTCGGATGTCGAATCCGAGAGTCATGGATGGGGGAGGTCGGGCGTGCTTTGAAGTTTCGGTATCATATGCTACAAGTTCTGTATCCGAAGCAGAGGTGTAGTACGAGTACAAGTAAATTGGACTATCTTGTTCTAGTATTGTATAGGCACAGTGGCTTGGGCCGAGGCTGATTTAGTCTAACACAAGACTCCTACTCGTAGTTGTAAATTTATCCGGGGATGAGTCCACCTGTCCATCCTCACGCACCATTGTAACAAGCGAGCCATGTGCCCTCAAAAATCCGCGCACCGGGGCATTAGGCCATCCACCGGCTCACGGCCGACTCGCTCAGCTACCTGAAACCCTACACCTGACAACGCCACATCCACAACTCCCCACCCCCCACACACTAGCCTAGCAGTATCAGCGCCGGTAGGAACTCTGGCTTTGAGATCTCGACCGCGAATTTCGAATGCGAGGAAATCCGGGGAGGACAAAAAAGTGCTATAAGGCGATGACAAAGTTAGAAAGAGGAAGCATGCTTCCATACTATTTACTGGTAAATTACGAGGGATGCACACCACCACTTGAACGGAAGCTGATATGCCATCCAAATAGCGTAGGGCATCATATCCAGAAACAACCACCCACCGCAGCTTCAATCAATGATTAAGTTGCCCCCACGGTATCCAATCACCACCTAAACTCCCGCCTTAGAAACCTCCCCTCCGCAACAACTCAGCTAGACTAAAGATACCGGTATCCTTCATTCCGGTAGCGCAATGACGTGGCCAGGCTATCCCACGGCGACGGAATCCCATCGCACCAAAGATCGAAGTAGGGGGGAGATACCGGAAATAAAATAAAACCAATTCCTACTGGCCGTTTACCATATCCGAGTCATCGGGGTAGCTGACTCGGCCACGATGGCGACGACGACGACGACGAAATTCCGTTTGCAGAGACATGACACGAGTCGAGAGCTTGGGCACTACGGTAATATTGGTTCTTGGGACTATACTGGAGTTGGACTAGTGTATTGATGAGACTCTGAGTACCGGTATTACCAATAGCTCTCAAGGCTATGAGAGAATCGATCTTAGTGCGCAAGCTCTCTAGTCTGCCGGGCATATGGAACCCATGCTACGTGGTACCCACGTTATCTGTTTAAGCTCGAAATAGGCTGAAGTGTGACTCAATAGGGGGTCTCAGACCGCCGATTCACCACGATTCAAAGAGGTGGTTTGTAGTTCACGAACCATGAACTGGAAAAATGAACCGCGGTACTAGTACCGGCTCTGGAGGCGGTACTCAGGATGGTTTGATGGTTTGGCGGTTGGTGGTACACTGTTGACTTGCACAAAAGAAGGAATATTCATGAGCTATCAAGCGCTACTATGCTAGTTTCCTTAAAGCTAGCTAGTAAAGATTTAGTTCTTGATCATCAAATAGACAAAACGGGTACTAAACCTTTAATCTGTACCGGGGAGGTTTCACACCATACTACACTGAACCACCTAGAACAGCAGTACGCATCCCGGACCTGAACCACCGGTCTGAAACCCCCTAATGGAACGAGCGAGGTTCGCAGGAAAGGTTGCTTCCCTTAGGTCTAGAATTTGACATTTGTTTTGCCAGAGGGTGCCTTTTCCGACAATTTCTTTTCTTTTCCATTTTGCATTTCGCAGGAAAAGAGTTTCCCGGGGTGCGGTAGGTTCGCCCTCGCTCGCTTATTTGTTCATTTGACTCCTCTAGCGCTATTGAGAGTTCAGCTAGGTGCTATCGGTTTGGTTGTGTGTTATTGGTAGGCTACCGATCTCGTCAGTGACAGACCGTGTATGTAGTCGTAATTACTTGGATCATAGGCTTAGCTCCCCCTCCTGTCTATCGTTCAGCTAGAATTAGTGTGATATCACGTTCTCGTGCCGATACTGGTAGGTGAATCCGCTCCGGTGGGTATTGGGGGGGGGGGGGGGTGAATTGCGTTGAAGTGATATGTCACAGATTCCGACGTAATCTATATCTCTAGCACACGCCGGGTACTGAGCTGAACAGTAGGTGCGGTATCATACCGGTATTATAGCTTGTGCTCGAGCACCGGTATCCGATTATCAATGGAGCTTTAGTGATATCACGACGAGAGCCAATTTCTGAGCACAAGTCTCCTCCGCCTGCTGAATAGATCGGATTCCATTACTCACTTTACCGGTATCACAACGCTGCGCCAACCTCAATTCCCCAAGATCTCACTATACTCTACTAGTAGATCATTGCTCCAAATTCCACATCGCAAACATCCACTTCAGCTCACCACAAGGAATCCCACTAGGCTAATCACTCTCAACCCCCAGCAGGTTCACCCTCGATCACTCGTATTCATACCCGCTACAGGAGGTTCTTGTTGGAAATAGTGCTTACCTGTCCCACAGAAAACGTCTTGCCTCCCGTATGCTAGCGTGAAACAAAGTCACCCTCTTGTATTTGCTTCCGCGTCCTGTTACCTAGGTTTCCCTTCTTTGCACTCCTTCCCGTTTCTCCTCGCTTCTCACAATCCCTTTCGTGCTCGCATCCAATGGTATCATACTTCCAGCAAGTCTTGGCCGCTACACTTCATATCTGATCACTCGGGCGCTAGGGATTTAGCCTACTCCCGCTCCTCCCCAGTACACCAGGGACCCGGGAGATTCTGCGTCTAATTTCCGGCACGGCAATCTAGCAGGGTGCAGTAAGCCGGCAAAGTGCTAGTACATACAGTACACGTACAACCGAAGACTTCCTCCTAGTATGATAGGTAATCTACAATTCCTAAACTCGGAAGCGAGGAGTTTATCCGGTGCCCGCCAAACTACAATTAATCCGGGAGTGCCTGATGTCAAGTGCCGGTAAGGCCCTTTCTAACACCTGCCGATCACTGTGCGTGAGAGCACTCCTGGGGTAGTGCTGCAAACAAATGGAAACTCAACCTAACTCAACCTAAGTGGGGCGCCTAAACTTCCTTTCACTCCCAACCGCCCCCCACCCCCCCTCCTACCCGCTCTCCTCCGCATACAGAATAGCACGGATATACACCCCCTAGAACCCTCCCATTTTGGACAATTCCCCTCGGCCAACCTAAGGCGAGGGATGGGAATAGACCGGCTGGAAATACTATAATACCCCAAGCCGAAATCCCCAAACCCCTTGGGAAAAGCGATGGGAAATTTTTTACCCCTGGGATTTGAAATGGGGATGTGTGGTAGCGAGGGCTAGATTGGGCGATGATCGGGGGGTAAGGTCTGAGATAGAGACGTCCTGGAAGGGTCGCCGTGCTAACGAACGGTATTACGGTATCTTAGGCGATGGGATGGGTTTAGGCTGTTTTTGGCTGGGTAAGGCAGTGAGAGTGGGGGTTTTGAGGCCGAGGCCGGGGGAGGGGAAGTTTGCAGTGGTTGGTTCGGGGCTGATGTTTGGTGGAGTGAGGTGTGCGTACCCTATGGCCGCGGACTTGTCCGAAGGATGTTGTGAATAATGTGATAATGGCTTCTCATGGGTCCTATTATCCGTTTCAGTTCTTCCACTTTCCCAATTTGTTTTTCTTTCTCTCTCGACTCCATGGCAGAGACCCGGATTGGCCCTCAAATATTTTTTTTGGGGGGGGGGTTATAGCCAGAATTAGTAGAATGGGCCGTGGGAAATTATGTTTGAGATAGATTTTTTTGAGAAATTCTAGCATCGCTGACATTTTCGAGATCGGTAATATGATACTGGTTGGCTTCGTAGTACTCATTTAATGGATCCCGAAATAAGGTCTCGGCTAGTTATACTTGGTCCTGGCTGCGAAATCACTCTTATATTAGAGTCCAATGCCGTATATATCAGTCTATCTAAGGGTAGAAAGAAAAAAGAAAAGAAATTCCACTCGTCGATATAAGAACATCCTCGGGTATTTACTAGGAATATTTCTAAGTTTGCTTTCCTTCCTTTCCCCCATCCACAAATTAGCACTCGCTCCACGTGATCTGGAAACATTTGGATAAAAAAAAATAAAAATAAATGTATCATAAAAAAGTCAAGTATGATAATTCATTCACTCACTCAAGGGCAAGAACGCCGAAGCCATAATACCACAGTGCGGAGCAGCGGGAATGACCCCGTGCCATCACAATCGATCATTCCCGTCACAAGTCCGATTGGCTCTGAAGTCAAGTCTAGGATGTTCGCTTGGGTGTGGGTCTACTATGCGGAGATGGCGATGGCGAGGGTTGATACGTCCTCCTGCAGGGCACAACTTGATTAGATATCCATTCTGGCGGAGGTAGGAGGGGAGGTGGAGGTGGAGAAGGAGGATATACAATTACAATGCTGCCTCTATTCAAAATAGACTCCGAACGGCAAGTTTACGTGGCCTACGATGCAATATAGTGTAGTGGTTTACCGTAAACTTACTGGAACCGTTAGTCGGGGCGGTGAAAAGCCTCGTTTTGGTGGCATTTCGTCTAACTATTTCCCAACCTCTGCGGGTCAATTATGTGGGATCTACATATTATAGGGAAACCTAATGAATCAATGCTTTCTGCGATGTGAGCTCCTATGGCAAAATGCGCTATCACTCCCCATCAGATTTTATAGTGCAAGCTACTGCTTTCCTCTACATACCGTGCCTTACAGCTGTGATTTAAGGTATGGTGTCAGTAGCATGATATTATGATAGAGTAATGCACAGTATAGTTCAAGCACTACTTGGGGTTAGGGTTTGAGCTGTAAATTTACATCGTATAGTATCATGGATGGCACCGTAGCATATAGTATCGACATGCGGGCCTTCGGTTTAGGACTTGGCTGATGTTCTTGTGCACGGCACTCTACTGTTGCTGTGGGTATTGTGGATATGACAGTAAGCCGACTCTTGGAGTGGATTCTTAACATAGTTTTCTCCTCTTAAGGTCCTTCTATTGAGCTTCCGATACATATGGAAGAGCTCATGCCGCGCTTTCTGAGGAGCGGGGCGTGCAAAACCTACGAGGAAGGGTGGGATGGAGGGGGCAGACTTAGCGGCGGGGCACAATATGCTAATTGTGGTGTTCAAAGAAAGCTAGCGGGAGCAATGAGCTGTGATCCCTAGTATTAGCAAGGGGAAAGGTTTACCTCACAATGCGGTGAAGAGTGGAGCGGGAAAAGATGGGTTACAGGAGGGAAGGAAGAAAGAGCCAATAGAGAAGAGGAAAAATAGACTAAACTCTATTATGCACCATAAACGTTTCTCGGCTGATTCCTGGGGTGCACCCACTCGTATGTGTAAAGTCTATATCCGTATCTATGAAGCTTCCATCAATCACTCTTATAGTACAACATGGTTGCTGTCCAAGCTATGCAGTAATACAAGTAAATATAAAGCTAATCCTGGTAGACATGAAATAACTCAGCCCAATGAGCATAAGAATGAGGGGCAGGCCGAAAGGGTGTATACATATAGAGAAGGGAGCACAGAAAAACACCAATGGGCTACGGATATGTGCAAGTGCAAAGTTGGTTAAGCAAAGCCCAAACAATATAGCAAGAAATGCGAGAGGGAATAGGATAACCTCGGGAGCGAACGAGATAAAGAGGCGCTCCAAGCGAATCATTTGAAAGTTTGGCGACTGCGGTAACTTGCCAATCCACATATAAAGAAGAGCACATGGCGGGCTTTAGGATTATGTTCCGTCAAGTTTGTTCCCCTTCTGGAAGGGCACGTGTAGTAGGTTGAGGGAGAAGTGTCGGCCCCTATCCTCGGATATCAAGATCTGCGGGCCCTTTTGGAAGGGGGCTCTGAGAGTCCAGACGGCTCAGGGGAGAAAGGTTCTGCTAATTGCAGGCTTGCTGCATGTCGGGGAATAAAATCCATCCGCTCCCGCAGTAACCTTACAATTCTCTCATACCCATACCAGAGGGCCAACTTGAGCGGTGTTTCGCCATATTTGGTGTCAACTTTGTTAGGATCGACATCGCTCCGCCCTAGCAGCATCCCCACGACCTCCCTATGCCCATTCCCAACAGCCCACGAGAGCGGCGTTCGGCCATATTCGTTGTCAGGTGTGTTGGGATTGATGTCCTTCCGTTCTAGTAGTACCCTCACTACCCCCTCACGCCCATTCTCGGCAGCCAACGAGAGCGGTGTTTGGCCACATCTAGTGTCAGCTATGTTAGGATTAACTTCGCTCCGTTCCAGCAGTATCCTCACCACACTTTCGTTCCCATTCTTGGCAGCCCACAAGAGCGGTGTTCGGCCAAACTCGTTGTCAGCCGTGTCGGGATCGACGTCGTTCCGTTCTATCAGCATCGCCACAACCCCCTTATGCCCCTTCTCGGCAGCCCACGAGAGCGGTGTTTGGCCACATATGGTGTCAGGTGTGTTGGGATCGATGTTGCTCCGTTCCAGCAGTATCCTCACCACACCCTCATTCCCTCTCTCGGCAGCCCACGAGAGCGGCGTTCGGCCAAGCTGATTGTCAGTTTTGTTGGGATCGACGTCGTTCCGATCCAGCAGCGTCTTCACCACCCCCACATGCCCGCCCCGGGCAGCCCACGAGAGCGGTGTTTGGCCATATAGGGTGTCAGGAGTGTTGGGGTTGATGTTGCTCCGTTCCAGCAGCATCCCCACCACACCCTCATGCCCGCTCTCGGCAGCCCACCAGAGCGGCGTTCGGCCAAGTAGATAGTCAGTTGTGTCGAGATCGACGTCGTTCCGTTCCAGCAGCATCGCCACCATCTTCTCATTCCCATTCCCGGCAGCCCACGAGAGCGGTGTTCGGCCATATTGGGCGTCAGGTGTGTTGGGATCAGAGTCGCTCCGTTCTAGCAATATCCTCACCACCCCCTCATGCCCTCTTCTGGCAGCCCAGGCGATTGCCGTGTTGCCATTGAAATCGGTTGCCCGCGCATTCCATTTACTCACCTTCAATAAAGCAGTTGTTATCTCCTCACATCCGAAGTACGCAGCGCCATGAAGCCCTGAAAATCCCCTAGGACTGCCTTCTTGATCCAATGGCCGGTCACAATCCTTCATCCTATACAATAACAGTATTTTTGAAGATATGTGCTTATCGTATTCATCGAGCAGTTCCAATGCAAGCCTTTTCACCCTTTCAGTGGTTTCCCACCAAGCATGCATGCCCCAGTAGCAAGAAGCATAATTGACGAAAGGGATGGTTGGTGGGATCGAACGAAGAGTAGGCGAAAAGTCCTTGACCCGCCGAAAGTTGAGGTAGGTCAAACAGACCTCAGCAATCATCGAGTGAGATTTAGGGAACAGGCTGGGATTATGGGAGAGGTACTCCTGCAGAGTGTAGTGAATAAGGCGGACGGTAGACGAGGACTTCTCGACTGTGACAAGCCCCAGAGTGCATGCCAATAGTGTTTCTATCGCTGGAATATTCCGAATATTCAAGTCGATAGATCCTTCTTCTACCCCGAGGGCGTGGCATAACTCGTCGACATGTAATGGCCGTTCCGTATGCGATACCCACATTAGAACTTCCATGCCGAGCTTTGATCTACTTTTTTGTTGCGTCTTTACTCGTGATAAGGTTGCCGCGTAAGCGTGGCCCAGACTCTCCCCTTTGGTCATCTCATCAAGTTTCTTTCTTCTCTGATGGAGAGTAATTTCGCCCAGGATTGCATCGATGTTCAGAGAAACGAGAAGGAAACTAGGGATCACCGTTAGCAAACAATAGCTCAGACTTGTATTTGAGCTCTTCGTTTACATTTCTGAGACTTTCTCTGGAATAATTTTCATAATCTCCGCCCGCAATTCGTCGTCCATTGCATTGGGGTCAGTGTCACCATCAAGCCTCATTTCCAGATAACTCTTAATATCATCTTGGGTAGGGATAACAGGCATCCTGACCGCCTTACTGAAACACTTCATGATTTCGTCGTCTATATGGGGCCTCCCGGTAAGGAATATTCGCGTGTTTGGTGATACCCGGGCAATTTCTCGTAGCGACTCAAGGAGCCCCCGTCGGTTCTTCGGAGTGCATTCGTCTAGAGCGTCGATGCACATAAATACTCGCTGTAGCGGTTTGACAACCTTCTTTAAGATCTCCACCAGATCGGGGAGTCGGCCGCCAAACTCTTTTTTGGCCTTCCAAAAAGCCTTCCGTATATGCTCCGGGATCCCGTCTCTACTAGCAAGCTGTTTAAGGATGGCGCCAAGCATACTTGCGGTGGACTGTTCCTGCTGGGCAAGGAAATCGCAGTAAAATCCCACGACGGCAATGTCTTTTCCCTCAGCCTGATCGCATAGCTTATCAATCACCAGGGAGCTGTTATTTGCTGACCATCAGTGACATCCGCATTATTATACCTTTCTCCAAACAAGAAGCCTTCCTACCTGAGATATGTTTTTCCCACCCCTGGATTCCCGTAGCAGAACAACACCGGATCGGCGCGGCCGTTTTCCTTATCACTCCATTTCCTGAACTCGGTGGTTTCCAGTACCCAGTTTCCCACACCATTGAGTCGCTCGTCTTGTACACCTTGGTGCCGTTTCTGTGGCTCTAGTGGCGATAGCCACTGCAGAATTTGACGCTCCTCGGCGTCCCCTTTTGTGATGAGGTTGACAACATTGTTGCTATTCAGCACATTGAATGAGTTGATATTGCTAGTGACCTGCGGGTCCCACGACATGTGTGCTAGTCTATTTTCTGAATTCCTTTCGGGAGGGATATAGAGGGACCATGTGTAATGGGAATCATGCTTCCTTGGAGTTCAGGTGAATCTGGAGTGAGGGGGTAAATTAAGGCTCTGGCGTCGCACAGGCATTGCGCGGGGTCCAATCATTATGAATGATGCCAAGGCCTCAGATTTCGGCGCCCTCCACTTGCAGATCCACAGCATGGGCTTCAGAATGAAGAGGGGAAAAAAAAAAATGCTGACTGGCTTCAATATTCGAGTGAGAAATGTCGTTTTTCAGCATTGCATCAGGCACTCATAATTTACAATACTGTAGAGCGCCAGCGGTCTAAAATACTTGTATAGCAGCATACATACAGCATTATTCGAACCCAACTCGGAATGCAAAGGAACTTCGATACTGTTGAAGTCATGTAGTACTGTACCTCTTTTTGCCTTTCTAAAGCGCCCTCAACCTACAGCTTAACTTAACCTTGTATTGGACTGCCAGTCGAAATCCGAGCTCTTTTTGCCATTCTGTGGGTTCAAATCATCCCCCTAGCCGAGACCGCACTCTCCGAGCGCTCGGAGAGCGGAAGATGAAATCAAAGAGAGAGAGAAAACACTGCGGGCACATTTTCCCCCCTTCCATTGCCCTTTTTTTTTTTTTTGAAGAAAGTTATTAACTTTAGCATCTATCTTCACCATGTCATTATCCCATAATAAATAAAAATCGCTACTATAGATCGCACGGTAGAATATCTTTTACGGTATTATGATACATCGGAAGTCTACCTTGCATGCCTGGCCAAGCCCAAAAATGAGGGGGGAGTCGGGAAGCTCAATAAAGATTTGGTGGATATAAAGTTATTAGCTAACTCGGTCGTTTCCAACCCAACCACAGGCCAATCTAGTAGAAAAACTTCCTAAGGTCTACCCTATTCTCCCAACCCAACCCCATAAGAAAAATTGCCAAGGAGGTAGTACTACTGCCACTATGGGCCCATAGGCCAGCCTGGAGTTGCATCCCTGACTCACTTGGGCCTCCCGATGCCCTGGGTCCAGAGCTCACTTGAGGGCAGTAAAAAAAAAACCCTACATCATACTAGCAAGGGCTCCTTGATATCTCATGGGAGTTGGGGACTATTTGCTCTATTTGTCACTCGTCTCGCACCTGCTACCCAACAAGACCCACCTCCAGGCATTGTGGGGATCTCGCAGGGAGCTTTCTTTTGTATTTCCCACCAAGTCGGATATTTGCCAACTCTGTCTTTGGTCTTCTCATTTTCCCTTTCTTCAGCTTATTCCGCCTAGTCTTCCACATATGCTTTATTGTTAACAGGCGGGAGTGGATAGACTAGGATAGAAGGAAGAAAGGAGTGCCAAAGATGTGCTTAGATCTTCTAGATCATTGCATTTGCCTCCCCATCGTATTATGGTACATATAGGGCCTGAGGGGAGGATGTAGCCTAACTTACCACCGATACGAGCTTTTTTCCACTTTTTAAGTTTACATGTCAGATCCCGTTGAAGAGCGAAAAACTATAAGTTAAGAAGTTATACCAGCTATCTATGAACAAACACTCTAATCTAATCCAAAACAGGAAACACCAAACTCTATCCCAAACGGAGATACCACATACTTGTGTGCAGTGAAAGCCAATTACCCGAGTACAGCCATACTTTAGCAGCTTTAGTACGCTTGCTGGGGCTTCCAGGGCTGAATGAATCCACCACAGCTGTCCGGCGAGACTTAATGCCTCAGGGATGCTCGGCGGAACAAATAAACAGGACCTTAGTTTCTCCAGCGCAACCTATCTTCATGCCGCCCAGAAGCATACAAACTCCAAAATTCCTTATTCCCTTCATCTAACTGACCCCTAATACCCATCACTGCCCATCACTCGCAAATATCGGGCTCGAACTGTGAGTTTACATATGATAGCTCACGCGATACGGCCACGACAAGGTATGGCATCTTACCCCAAACTCACCAGACGCCACTTCCCAGGCCAGTATACAAGCCGCTTTAGGCGGAGAGGGTTTAGTTAAGCAGCATATAGAGGAGGAGGAGGAGCAGGGGAAACCTAATAAATCCAGGTTTCTAAATACACAATTAACCCCCCGCCCCATTGCGGATAAGAATATTGTAGGTCCAACTCGGCTCTCCCTCGATGGCACCCCCGACAGGCAATCCTCCTCGTAGGCTACTAAGGCCTCATCTCTAAGACTTTTGTTCAACCCGGCACAATGGAACCTAGTTTATCAGTGCCTCACTCAACATGGACCCCTATGGCAAAAACACACAGCACAAAGCGGGCATCAAATCCCACAGCGCAAGGTCCCACTTTCCGACATCCTACCTCGCAGCTGTAAGATTCGGTATCACACGATCTCAATTGTTGACGGTACAGTACAGAGTAGCACCAGGCATTTATTAAATTCTAATATCGATGTCAAGGATAATAACTAAATCCACAACTACACTGGTCCTCCACCCTACCTCCGATGAGCGAAACCAATTTCACCACTCAAACCATCACTGCATGTCTACAGGACCTCTGGAGCGACAGACAGTAAGTAGAAAAAAGTAAGAGAATACAGGCGGGAGAGTCAAAGAGAGTGTGAGTGAGGACATAAAACCCATGCAACATGGACAACACACACACCCCATTCGGCAACTATCGGACCTCGTTCGCTTCGAGCTGGGAATCACGTCCAATGATTCCATTCCATGATAGAAGGGTCTTTCCCCCCATCTCACTCCCAACCAGCTTTCCCGCGATAAAGCTCCTAGTTAGCTAGCTAGCTAGCTTCAATTCGTGCGGGCGTGTGCCAATTGCAAATCTCCAGAAGGAAAAGAGGGAAAGAATGAAAAAGTAAGTTCCAACATATCTGGTTACTATTGCAGGAAGGAATGATAGAAGCTGTTGTGGATCTCGAAAGGCCCTGGACCAGAGGTGGGGGGGTGGGGGGGTGGGGGGGAAGTTTTTTGGCAATACTATATTACCATAATCATGCAAAACCGCAGTATGGGATCACCTCCTTGCCTCTTTGTTTTAAGTTTGGGGCTTTAGGCTACGGGGTTTATACCACCTTTGAACCCAAGCAGGGAGGAAAGGGATGATCGAGGGGGGGAAACGAAGACAGAAAATTGCTTAATGGGCGATGAATGTGCATTGCACCTGCTTACGGATTCAGAATGATCAGTTCAATAATTTTATCCCCAGACCAGCCAAGGTGCCAAGACCCTACGGTAGTGCAGCTACAGGTTTAAAAGCAACTAGGAACATAAGAAACGTTTGCAGCATTGAGGTTAAACAGTACTCGCACACCACGGTAATATAAATTTACTAAAGGAGAAAAGCAAAGAAAGTTGTTGACAGCATTAAGCTTAACAGAATACCAGCACCGTCCCGCCCTTGCCAGCAATCGTAGAGAAAGAAAAGGAAGTGGTAAAATAGTAGAATACCTCAAGATAAAAGAAAAAATCAGTACCAATAAATATCAAAGGCTTTCGTTAAACCGGCCCAAAACTCCATGGTATAGTGCAATCCAACCCCATCCACACCCAAACGTCAAAGAAAAAAAGGAAATTCAGTACCCTTCCACCGAAAAATCGAATATACTGTACATATTATACAAAAAGGGTATCGAAATGTTACTCCCTCCGGGGGCTATAGTCTCAACTGAACCGATGCGGAAATATGTCAAAACTGGGAAGCCACAACAGGTCCTCCATCCGAACATGTCGCGACGCTGCAGTCGCTCTATCATGTAGTGTCTCCATGTATCCCATATCGCCAGATTGTATGAGAGTAAATGCTGGTATACTCCGAACACTCCCCTACACCCTCGGTCATCTGTTCGACTGAAAAACTGTGTTTATCCTCTAACGACACTCGCCACATGGTACCACTACCGTGCCAACTGACTGATTGATCGACTCATCACCCCACGACTAGCACCACACTCCACCCGTTCGTCCTACTACTCGCCCCTACCCTCTGTTCTAATCAGGTCACGATTTTTGAGTTCCTCCAGAACGTGGTCTTCCCTCCATACCTCCTCCTTCCGGAACTCTAAACCATCCAACTCTTTCATCCTAGGGCATTTCTGGCCAATCATAATCTCGTACCTCCTTCTTGTAACTGCTGATTCAATATCCATCTGCATCTGAAAGGTGCGATCACTTGCATAGTCGCCCGGCACCATAGTAAAAGGATCCTTCACATATTCGTCAGGATCTTCCGGCGAAGGGGGTAATCCGCGAGAGGACAAAGCAGGATAGAAGCCTATTGTGAGTGGGTTCATTCTGGAACGATAGTAAAAGTAGATGTCAGCAACAATGCCAATAGATTCAGCGTTACGGAATATCCGAAACGCGGTTGAGCCACGGACTGGGTATATAAAAACCCAAGATATAGACTAAAAAAAAAATAGAAGGGGGAGGAATCAGAGTGTCCCCACCTTATATCAAGATAGCTTAGCGATTGGAAATGCCCAAGTACAGCACCTGTTTTCTTCGCACTTTTGATCCTATTGCCCACAAGAAGCAGCTTCTTTAATCTCACGATTCCTAAAAGCGGCCTTAGGTCCGAAATTGCATTGTTGTTAAGGTTCAAGACTCTTGTATTGCACACAAGATACCCGAAATCCTCTGGAAGGCTAGTCAACTGGGCCGATGCAAGTTCTAGATACTGTAAATTCAAGAAGTTCAATTTCAAGTTCAGATCCCGGAGCGGATTTCCTGAAAGGTAGATCTTTCGGGCCTCGAACATCCTGTCAGACGGGATCGTGAACTCTTTCACGTCCTGCTCCCTTGTGGAAATGCTGTCCAAATGTTTCGCTCGGCTAAGGCCACCAATATCTCTGAGGCGATTATTGTCCATATAGAGTATTCGAAGGTTTGGATACTGCGATACATCGAAAGTCCCGAAGTTATTCTGTGTGAGTTTTATGGAACGTAGAGAACCGAGTCGAACTCCACTTGGAACATTTAGATCACATAGTCTATTCTGATCTAAATTAAGGTGAATCAAAGCAGGCAGGTTGTCGAGTCCCGAGATCGCCTCCATGTCGTTACCTCTCAAGTCCAACTCGGTGAGACGTTTCCTAGAAGATGCCGTAAGTCAACCCATACCCAAAACAGGAAACTCCCGAGAACAGAACTTACATGGAAACCTTCTCAAATGACACAGTTGTCAACTTATTTCTCCTAGCTCTCAACGATATCAACCCGTCCATGTTTAGAACACCCTCAAGACTCTCCAAAGAGTTGTCATCTGCCTTGAGTTCCCTTAGATGTTTCAGGTTCCTAAGCCCATCTAAGTTTTCTAAACCATTTCTCGAGATATCCAAATACTGCAGATTGAAAAGATGTCCAAAGTGGGTGATCGAACTCAAGCAGTTACCCACTGCCTTTAGATCCCTTACGCTTTCCGGAACCCCTGAGAGTTGACCAAGTTGATTATTACTAACGTCGAGTTCCTCTATTCTCTGACACCATTCATTGAGAGTATGTAGCGTTTCCATCTTCCTATCAACGAGCTTCAGGAACTTCATCCACTCCCAATATGGCTCATACGGCTCCACATCCGTAAGGGTTTTAATAAGGTTCTCCTGGGCGATCGAGAAGCTTGCTTCGATTGATCTGGCGCTTGCTTTAGGCCCCCTACGGGTTGCAAGGAACGACAGTTCGAGATTGATCAGAGCTTCAGTAGTTTCATAGTGATATGAGATATCTGCTAGCGGTGTCATATGGAATGATACATCTGCCTTTTTGGCTGTTGATGGGGGAAGGCTCGAAACATGGGCCGCAAAAGGTGTAGGAAGCGGTGTCAGTGCGCTGCTCAGGCTTATCCTGCGGAGAGATTGCGAAATATCTTGCACCCCAACAGTTTCCTCATCTTCCTCCTTAATTCTTGAAATTGGTCTTCCAACAAAAGACTTGCTCCCGCCCGAACGGCGCCTCGCCGCCCCTCGGTAGGTGCCACCGGATGAAAATACCCTCGAACCCCGTCGCGTCTGTCGGAGTGAGCCATGATCGAGGAACCCATCAACACCAGCACCTAGGCAACTGTCATCGCCATCATCCCAGGATTCAGGGACCTCCTTCGGTGAAGAAGTTGATTGCCTCATCATGGATGCGGTTGTGGGAGAGGAATAATCTTCAGCATACGAGATCTGCCTCCGCCGGGTGGGCTCCGAGGGTCCACTCCGATCGTCCAAAGCCGGCCCCATGGGCCGCGATAACTCCCCTTCGCTAGGGCCACTCCCTTCCTCCTCGCCACCCCTGTCTTCCCCGTCTGCTCTTTCGTCCACTACATTTCCCTCATTGCCGCCCGATGCAGTGAGACCACTGCTGATGATAGCAGCACCCTTCCGCAGCTTACTTTCATGGCTTCCAAAACTGGTGACTCTAGTTTCTGTTCCGGTTCCCATAGATCGGCTTTTACCACTTCCAGTGCCAACGGTGCTTATGTTCTCACCACCAAACCAAGGCCTACCCCCCCACACCTCCGTCCCATCGCCAGTCAAATCCGCATCACCATCATCCTCTATCAGCCTCGAGCTTCTCCAGACACCACTCTTCTCCCCATCGCTTGTCATGCCTTCCCATTGCTTCCTTGCCATCTCCAGAGCCTGTGCCTCTTCCTGGGAATTTACACTTAAATCCGGTATTCCCACAAATGGGTCAGCCTCGGAAGCCTCCCTATCCGGACTCTGAGACTTGACCCACGCCATGGACTTTTGATCGAAGGTCATTTCCGCAGAGTTCTTCAAGGCTAAGTGATGGTTCATCACGCGCAAGTCGGGGGTAATGACTTCCACTGAGGATTTGGATTTTTGACTACTAATCGAAGATTGGGTCTTCAGGGTGTCGTGATGTATATCCCCAGAATCACTATGAGGGTCTGACGAGTTCTGGAAGATGGTGATATGAGAGGCTTCGCGGAAAACACTATCTTCCGTTCCATCGGTGTGCGGACTGCTTGATCCTACCAATCTAGAATTTTGGGCCGGCGAACTTCTCTGTATCTGCGAGTCCGTATTATATCCACTACTAAAACTCTCACCCTCGCTATTCCCGGCTCTAGTCCCAGGGCTAGTAAAGTTACTCTGTCTAGACCGTAGCCCCATGCCTCTGATTCTGTCCATCACTTCTTCAGCCTGTAAGAGAAAGTCTTGCGTTGTCACACTTCCTTTCCTTAGGGTCTCGGATTCCCCTGGCTGTGGCATCCCAAACCCCTCGCCTTCCATGGCATCGCCCCTGCTTCCGCTGAAGACTAACTTGCAGCCCTTCCCCCCCGTCGGGCTTCCATCGGTTAGCGAAAAGTCTGTGCCCTTCGAAGTGCCATAGTTGTAATCCTTCTTTAGAACCGGAATCTTCCGCAGCCTGTCCCTCGAGCTTGGCGTGGGAACTTCATGACCGGTTGCAATCCTCCTCCCTGATTTTGATGCTGGGGTTCTCGGAAGCTGCTCACGCGCAGGGGTACGCGAGGTCCTGCTCCTAGGTCGGCTGGAGCTCAACAACAGACTTCCCTCTTCAGCTTCAGGTGATATTCGGCGCGCTCTCCCAGGTGTACATCCAGCCGAAAGAAGTCTTCCTGTTTTAAGCTCATTAATATAGCCACATCCACCGCTATTGCTCCGTCTAAGTCTCTTTGGTGTTCTCTCTTTGACTGGACTAATAGGCGCTGAAATGCCATCATTAGCAGCAGCGCTCTCATCACTTTTCCATCTGCGATGTTTTCTAACCCCCTCCACCGATTCCTCCGTAACTCCAGTGACACGCTTCGCCGCTGACTCCGGAGCCGAAGTGTGCCGGTGGTGAGCCAACGCAGTGGTAGTAGTTGTGGTAGTAGTCGTAGTTCTGGTTTGTTTGTGCGACTTGATGATAGCTTTAGTATAAGCAATATTTCTCTCCGCATTTCTCGAAGGTGACTTCTCCTTCTCTTGTCTCCTCGCCATTGCCTCTAGCCTGTTGACAACTATACTCCCACCAGAAAACTCCGTACTCTCTTCTTCCTGCCAGCTATCCTCATGCTCGTCCTGGCTAATTGCCACCCGGGGTAATAAAAACTTCGGCTTCTCGGCCACATTGTCCTCTAATTCTCCAAGACGCTTCACGAGTTTTTCATTGGTGTATGTATCATAGTTGCTATGGAACAACTTTAACGGGCTTCCGGAGGATTTGATATCACCCATGATTCTTACCTCCCCTGCCTTGATAGGTGGAGTTCGGGGTGCCGGCAAGATGTGACGTTCGGAGGAATAAGACGAGATAAACGGATCATCCTCATCGGTCATCACGGAGGAATTAAGTGTGTTCTTTAGTGGAGATTTGGGCGCATCCTTATGTCGTCGAATGTTATCCAAAATGGTATTTCCCCCCATACCATGACCATCTACAGGTAGAGCTTCGCCTGAGGAACCACTGGTGGTGTCCCCATGAGACGGTGGTTCAAGGTTAGAAACAAACGGAGAAGCTAACGTTTTCTCCTCCTCCTCCCCCTCCTCCCCCTCCACCGCCCCCTGGTTCTGGCGTTCAAGAGATGCTTTTCGAGGTGACGTGAAAGGTGAGCCTAAATCGCCGGCGCTCCCCTCTGCGTCATCTTCGCCCTCGCCAAATGCATCACCTCCTTCGCCCTCCACCTCACTTTCTCCGAATTGGCTGGTCTCCGAATATGCGTGTGTCATCACAGGTGGGCTCGAAGGATACACCGAGATATCGTTCTCCTCGGGTAAGAAAGGTTTCCTCTCCTTAGCTGCACCAGCACTCGACATCATCTCTCCCAAAGTATCGTCCATTTCGAGCGCCTCGTTGTTGTTGCAGCTCAGCGGTAATATTTGCGACTCCCGTCCCCCGGCACGATCTCCATCCCTCATAGGTGTCGATCCCAGCCCAACTGTGCCTCTTAGAGACTTCAGACGCTCCGTACAAACCGGACTGATACCTTCATCTCTCCTCATCTCTTCGCTCGTATTTCCCGAATGAGCTCCAAAAATCCTCGACTTGACTTTGTCAATATGTCGAGATTTGGCGCCACCAGGCAACACAATCTGGCTTCGAACATCGTTCTCAACACCGGCGTAATTTTCTGTTTTTCGCTTTCCCTTCGTCATGGAAGCATCATCTGATCCTAGGGACGACATGGACGATCCTCTCCCATGCATACCTTTTTTAAGCGTGGATATCTTCTTGGGCTTAGGCAAAGCTGAAAAATTGCTACACTGAGCAGGGCTGGATTCCTTGAGGAAACCAATTCGCAGCCGGCTATCCTCCTCCCGTAAAATAGACAAGCCGACACCAAACGAAGTATTTGTAGGGATCGGGATAAGGGATCTATTTGCTGGTTTCTTAGACTGTTGCTGCTGTTGCTGGTCTTGTTCCACAACAACACTGGGTGAACTGACGCTGGCGGGTGGTTGAAACATGGACTCCAACTGAATAGGGCTAAATAAATCCTTCCCTCCAGGCCCCCCAAAGTCTTCCAATAACTTTCTCTTCCATTCGGGTGTCTCCTTCCGCTCGTTGCCTCCTGTTGAATTTCGCCGCCAGTGACCTGTGGAGTTTACACTCGAATGATTGCGTTCATGCAGCACGCGAGTAGTTCCCGAGGAGAAATTCGAACGCATTGTTCCTCCGACCACACCACCGCCAGCATTTGGAGGGGAGGAGCGTGGCTGAGAAACCCAATCTTCAGAAAAGCTATCGACCCACTGATCGGTCATTCTTTATTGTGTTTGTAATGTTAGTCCCTTATTCTAGTAGGCAGAAAAGGCCATTAGTCTGTTATCTGTCTTCTCTCTCCTTCACCATCTGCCCGTAGAAAAACAAACATACCTGGAATATTAAGACAAAATTTTGTAAGGGAGCGTAACAAGAGGAAGAAGAAAAATGCTTGTCTGCTAGTGTGTAATCGTTAGGAGCATCTACATAAATGATTGGTCGTTAGGGTTTCTAGTGGGCAAAAAGGATGATAGCAAACAAACAGGCAAGGGAATTGTTTATGAAGTGGGAGGAAAGACGCGTTGTTGATAATTGCAATGGCTGCAGCCTGCAGGTGGGGCGAGGAATGTCGTCTCAGCAAACAGGATCACAGACCCGAAAGGCCGAGGTCATGCAACCAGCTTCTGTGTTTGTGTGGGACTGAGAACTGTGTTGCCGCAGCAACGAAATAGCACCAGATCCGGGCGATAACAGAGCCGCATGGCAAGAAGGGAGGGAGATGGAAAGGCGTTCTAGTTTTCCACCCCATGACCGGAGCAAGAGTGATAAATTAGGGAAGGTGAAGTAAAGTTACCAAGCCTTGCACTTGGCATTTGCGCCCAGTGTAGTGACCCCAGGATTCCTTGCTGCCAAGATGTAAACAATGGCCAGTGCAAATCTAAACCAAGTAAGGTAATGGTAAGTTATCGTTATGGTGCTTGTACTCGAGTAAACTCTGCTATGAGAATCTTGGGGAAGGTTAAGTCTCAGGTTGAGTCTCAGGCCGCATCTCGTTGTCCTCGGATTATCTTCACATCCCAACCCAGTTCTGGGCCTCAAAAATTTCCCGAGCCTCACGCCAAGTTCGCACTCTCGCTTGAAGAGCCTCTGATAGGGGTTATCCCACTGCTGCATCCTTCCATCAAACCCCCAGATACGACACGCTATCATACTCGAGTACCGGTACGATATCTCCTAAACTGCCAAAACCGTGGAAAATTCTGTGCCGCCAGAGATGGCTAATGTACTCGTACTAGTATTGTCTCAGTATTCTTCTTCAGTGATGATCTGTGTAGAAGTGCCTGTAGGTGATCACGTAGCTGGTATCAACCAACTGTAGTCCGAAGTTTGCATATTTGCGGATTGGTAGCAATTAACAAAAAGCCGCTTAATAAATTGTGTCTCAGACACTGGCAGGGCTTTTCAAGGAGTCCAGGAGATGAGGGCTATCGTGAGGAAATGTTGCATAATGTCTTCGTGGGGTCACAGAATGGGTCACAGAATGGGAGGACCGGGACCCTGAATCTGTGGGGCGGCGAAATATGAATTCCCTATTAGGACTCTTGGCATTCATGGAAGGTCAAAACCACAAACTTTAATTTGTGGGGCTCGTCCAAGTCATAAAAGGTCAACATTTGGACCCGACCTTTCCTCTTTCTGACTCCCTCCATATCCCAAAACACTCTCAACCCAGAGCCCAGCGGCTTTTCACCACCAACTCTCCGGGGATTCTCTCTCGCTCACAACTCACAACTCACAACCCGATCCCCGATCCAGAGGATCTTGTCCGCACTTTCCTTATTAATCAACTCATTTGGAAATTTCCCCGCCCCAAATCGAGAAATTTTCCTAAAACAGTTTCGCCTTACCTTCAGCCAATCAGGTTCCTTGTCACAAGGAGCCAAGCACCGATTAAAAGCACCAAATGTGAGTTTAACCCTCCTCTTCTGCCCTCCCCTCGCTAAGCTGCTAACCCTCTCCACCTGGACACAGGGCTTCGGGCTCGAGTAGAGGGCAAGAATTGACTTTTTCCTTCGTTATACACGAGATTCCTGCAATGTCTGAGCCAACATCAGATATTCAACAACCACCAAACAACGAGCACAATGAGGACCACTCGCTGCCTAATGATAGAGCTGGTGGCTTTTCTGCCATTAACCGTGAGCTTCTTTTCTTAATAATTTTCCCTTTTTTTTCTTTCCCTTTCCACTTTCTGTCTTTGCTAATACGCCCCCATCACAGGCATTGATAATTCAGAGGATGCAGTAGATCCAGCTCTACAAACCCCGCTTCAAGCGGTCGCCGCATTTAATGCCTCTTTTCCTGATATCGATCCTTCTCCGAATAGGTGGGGGAAACGCCAGGCCGATTCTGACATCCCCGACGATATCATAGACGACATTGCTGCCAAACGTCAGCATATGGAGAATCTGGCGGCGGTTTCGCAAACTCTTAGTTCTCATATTACCCAGGCCAGTCTTAGCCAGGATGAAGTCAATGGGCAAAATCTCTCGACGGTTGTCTCCAATTTCGCCGGTGGAAGCGATGCCATCAGCCAATATGCGCCGCAACCGCATACATCCGTTGTGCAGAGTGATCACCAGAGCGTTTTAGCCCAGGAGACTGAAGGCGACGAAATGGACCAAGACTTTATGAGCGACGAGGAACAGGAAGGTCATTCGGGGGCAGCCTCCTGGGACCAGTACGACCATAACTCGTTTTTGATGTGGGACGCAAACCGTAATCTTCGGATTCATAGTCTCCCCATTCTTGACAACTTGGTGAGTATTAGATCCGCCCATTCGCTTTGGCCCCCCATCTCTAACAGAATCCCATCTTCTGCGGTATATAGTCTTCCCAGATTCTAAGCACTTTAGGCAAGGGGCCGTACCAAGAAACCTTAAACATCGTTACCCAACCAGAGTCCGATCAAGGTCAAGCCTATAATACTATGAAGACCCTATTCGATCATACAAAGAAGCTCTACACCCATGAGGCATTTCTTTCAGCTGACGAACTCAAATTCGAACAGCCCGAGCAGCGCGCGACTATCCGTAGGGTCAATCTCGCCACCTTCGTTTCCTCGGTCTTTGGATCCCAGGAGGTTGGATTTTTTCATCTTAACGAGCATTTCCTCGACACCTTTGTCCCCGACGGTGGCAGGCTTTTGAAGTCTCAAGGCGCTTTGTATTTGGATCTCAAAACTCAGGCCTATATTTCTGCGATGTCTACCAATGAACGAGGCAAACAGGATATCCTGCTTGATCTGTTCCCAGACGACATGAACTCTATCCTTTTGAATCGTAAGCCTGGAGCCAAGCAATTGACACCCAGCGAACTTGATTTCGTTCATAGGCTAGCTCAGAGGAAGCAGCACCTGATGATGATACCTGATGATGTGAACTTGAGCGAAAAGTATGTCTGGCAGGAATTCTTGAAAGAGGTTAGCTGGTATGTTAGCAAGAATTATGAGTCCATTGTCGCTCAGCCGGTAAGTTCAAACCCCCTGCTTTTCTTACAAGTTAATGTCTAAGTTTCTGTGAACAGATTCGTCGTATTAGAAAGCGTAAATCGCCTTCTCTTTCTAACGTCCGAACCCCTACCTTCGGTCGCGCAGGGTCCCCGCTCCCGGGCAGACGTTCCATGTCTCGTGGGCCGGAAGATATGAACGGCAGTCCCCTCCCACGCTCTGAGTCTGGGACACCAAACGGTGGAGAAGTGTCGCCCGCCCAACTAGCTCTCGAAAACGAACTCTTTGGTTCCAACACCAGCATTGCAATGTCACTCGGGGCCCCTCCCCCCCAACCGTCGCCACCCCAGAGCGCACCTACCCAGGTCCTTTACGAGCGCGCCCGGATGGCTGCAACCGCGAAGGCCTCGCCTAACGCTCGCCGTGCAGGCCTCCCGTCTCAACGCCGTCCCTGGACGACTGAAGAGGAGAATGCGCTCATGGCCGGCCTCGACCGCGTTAAAGGCCCACACTGGTCGCAGATCCTCGCAATGTTCGGCCCCGGCGGGACAGTTAGTGAGGTTCTTAAGGATCGCAATCAAGTTCAGCTAAAAGACAAAGCCAGAAACCTCAAGCTATTCTTTTTGAAGTCGAACATTGAAGTCCCTTACTATCTCCAGTTTGTCACAGGTGAGCTCAAGACACGCGCTCCCGGTCAAGCGGCCAAACATGCGGCCAAAAAGGCCACCGCTGCGAGCGCCTCCGAAGACGCCGCCCACGTCGCTGCTGTTACGGCTCTCGGGCAGGCACGCAATATGACTCACTTGAGCCAGACAATCGATATGAAACAAGTCGCGGCGGCGGCGGCGGCGGCGGTCGCAGCGGCTGGGGTGGAAGGCAGTTCTTCGCAGGAGGGGTCTCACCAAGGCTCCGTTGCCCCAATGGCAGATATGGGAATGGGAGCCGATATGGCTGTCACTGATCAGCTTCAACAACACCATCAGCCTCAGCAACACGATCAACTTTCTCACCACGATACCACTGCTATACCCAACACTCCTGATACCCCTCCTGCCACTCACCACCACCCCGACACCACTCCTACTCATGAGATTTCTGACACTATCGCCATCCACCACCAGCACGATGGCAGAGTCGACCCTGCCCTTATGATGAGCGGCGTCTCCGCCATCGAAACCGCGCCCAATACCCCCCAGGCGGTTGATGGCGATCTTCAGGGCCAACTACAAAATTAACCTCCTACTACCCATGGAATCTATTTGTGGTTTTATTCCATCTATCCCTTTCTAACAAAAAAAAAAAAGTTATAAAAAAAAGTTATAAAAAGTGCGAAGGAAAAAGCAATTATAGGCGGGCATATATAACAAAGCTTGCAATATCTTTCTATTACTTGCTTTATTATACCTGGGCGTATCCTTACTGACAAACTTACTCATACCTCACCTCCTTCTACTTGGCATACCGGTCTATTTATCTTTTTTTTCTTCTGCGAATGGTTTTCACTACCTGCTTTTTCTCATCCTTATCTTTCCTAGTTATGCTTTGTGGTCTGATATGATCTGATGGATGGATTGTGGTAGGGGCCGGCTAGCAGGCTTACCTATGGGAAAGCTCTTATTAATTTAGCGGAAATCCTTAGCTTTAACTTTTTTTTATACTTTTTCCCCTCTTTTCGGCCTCCCTCCTTTCTTTGCTCCTCGTGACATTTCCTTCCTCCTTCTGTGCATTTCCCTTCCATTCTTGTGATATTCTTTCCACTTATCATACTTACCTTCCAGGTTACATCACGCCCCTAATCTTCAGATACCAGTCTTGGTACAAAAGTCTTCTTTCTTTAGTTCTATAGTTACCGGGGCGTTACTTCTCACATTTCCATCTCCTTTCCCCTGTTTTTTCTGTTTTTTCTTTTCCTTCACATACGATTATTTCCTGTCGATAGTTCTACTTCATATTCCTGTTTATTGGTTTACTAGCTAGCCTTGCTGGGAATCGTTTACTTTACTTGAGGTTGAGTCTCTTTTTTTTCTTTTCTTTCTTTTTTCTTTTTCTCCTGTTTCTCTTTTCTTATGCCCCGTCGATGAGCGAGAGGGATTTATGTAAGGACAGGGATGGAGGGAAGGCCACATGCAGGGTGATGATGTTGATGAGCGCGTGGGAAGGGGAAGGAAAGGGTGGACGTAGAAATGTGTATATACCGCTTAGCTTAACGGGAGGGAGTGTCAATTTCAGACGGGGGTCATTTCTCTTTTTAATACAAAATACCTTGAGGGTTGGTTCAGGTTGGAGCTTTCGGGAGAGGGGTTACTTGCTGGAGGAGTGAGAGAGTGGAAGGGGGAGTTCATGTCTAGTCACTCGGTGGTGTATCACGTGGGGATGATACCTGCAGTCGGCTGCGCATCCAATACGGTGCAAAAGATTCTAAAAATGCAAGATAATATTATAGACCAATGAAGAGTATAGTGTTCGAAACTCCAACTGACCCCTCCGGTCCAGGTTCCAAAACGCCGTCTACATGCATCCCGAGGACAAAAATGGAAAACCGCTAAACATCAACCCCCCATGGATCCCTCCCCAAAAATATTCCCGCAACCCTCCGACTGCAAGTTGCGCCGACAGTTCTGGTACTCTGCAATCCGTTTCTAGTACTCGAATTCTATTCTCCCCGGTTAACTTTAATTAGTTCTTCCCCTCCCCTCGCACTCCAATAGTGGTAAACATACCTCAATATCCGCCAAAACATCCCCACCCCCACGCTCAATCGCGCCAACCAGCCTGCGCACGTCAGGGTACTCCCTCACGATCGCTGCGGAAATGCCTGGCGTGATTCGCGTGATCTCCTGTAGCATTTTTCGGTAGGTGTCGCGCTTGCCTAGGCCGGGTTTTACCTGCCCAACGTCGGCGCAGAAGGAGGTGTCGAGGTGGGTTCTGCTGTGTCTGTTTTGTATTAGTTTCTTTTTCATTATGGTGGCGGTGGTAGTGGGAGGCGGGGGGTACTTGTATGGAATTGTAGAAATGTCCCCGGTAAAGATTGTTATCCATTCTGCGGTTTCTACGGGTGAGGAGGTGTGGTGGATTAGGCAGTTATGTGTTATTTGTAAGTCTAGCAGGGCGTCTTCAACGTCGTTTTCGCTGATCGATGTGCCATCGTCTGCATTCAAGGCTGAGGAAGCGCCAAGGGTGTTCGGGGCGCCGGGGAGGTGACTAAGAACTCGGTTTTGGAATGCACGGTTCTGCGAGTTTTTGTGTTTCCGGATGAGGGCTTGCAGGCCTTCTATCAGGTATATTAACCTAGTAGGCTTCTTCGCCGTTGCAGGGGCTGGAAAGGCGGATTTTGCCCTCTGGACGTGCGCCGGCAGTCTATCAGCCGATACGGGGAGGGCTATGTTAGTAAATTCCTCAGCGGTCAGGTAGATAAGTATGTGGTTCTCATCCCGGATCTGCTCGTCCTCCAGTGGAACAAACAATCCCAGGTCTTCGTCGAAATCGGCTTTCACCCTTCGCCGCCACTTCACCAGTTTCAAGTTACCGGAGAGTGACGGCGCCCAGGTCGGGTTCACTCTGCACCCGAGTTCTAGTAAAAAGCGCTGCAGCTGCTCGCCGGTGGGAGTGTCCGCCAGGGACATGGATATATCGGCGATTATCTCTGGTATGGAGTCCTTCTTTGAGCCACGAAGTTTGTTGACGGATAAGAGGTCTTGCTCTCGTTTCTTTTCTCGGTCCTTCGCTTCTTTTTCTTTCTTTCTGGCTGCCTTCTGGAACTCTTTTTCTGCGTCTCTAGCTTCCTTTTCTCGCCTCCTGGCTTCGCGGGCCTCTTCTTTTTCCACAGCCCGGCGGGCTTTTTCCTCGTCTGTCATACGGGTCGATGCTTTTGTGGGTTTCGTGGGGACGTCGCCGTCTACTGCTTCAGTGCTGACTTTCCGCCGGCGTTTTGGTGCCGCCGCACCTTCCGTAGCCGCTGCGGCTGCAGATTTGCGTTTCCCTTTCTTTTCTCGTTCCGCCTTCAGGAGTTCTTTAAGATCTTCGCTATAGCTCTTTGAGATATATGTCCCAGGACCGTCTCCAGAGCTGAGGTTCTCAGAGCCCGAATCAGAGACTAGATCAAGGATGCTATCTTTGGGCTTATTCCTGGACTTCGGGGGGTGTTTGGGTGCGCCGAGGCTGGAGTTCGGTCTGGAGCTGGAATCCGAGTCCGGCTTGGATGCGCTAGAGTTTAATTGCTTTGGTAGGGGAGGATGCTTTGGTAGAGGCGGCTCAATAATTTCTATATCTGATCCATCACTCTTGGGGGCCGCTCGCTTCCTAGGTGTCGGAGACGCAGAATAGTTTGTCCCTCCCCTACGTAGGGCTTGAGTTATTGCCGAGCTTGGAAGTGGCATCAACATTGGTATCGGAGAACTAGGTCTCTGCAGAGGCGATGTAGCGTAGGGATTAGGGTGTCTATTTGAAAATGGTGTAGATTGTGTGGAGAATGCTGCTGATGAGAGTGGCAAGAGAGGCGACCCCCCAAACTCAGGAGTGTGACTTCTCAAGGACGGGAGAGCTCTATATGGGGAGGGCGCATTATCGGGTAGTATTTCGAGATCGTCTTCTGGTGCCAAACTTCTAACAAGCGGGGAACTCGAGACCGCCCTTGATGAACCCGTCAGTAAAAAGGTCTGCTGTGCTGTGAAATAGGAACTTGCTTTGCTATTTCCTTTCCTTTTCCTTTTCCGTTGTAGACTCGGTCTAGATTTCGCTTTGCGACAGCGGGGCTTAATGGAAGTTTGACAGGAGTGTCCTCGGATAGATCTATCACGGGAATGCCATCACTAGTCCCTTTGTTCCCACCAGCGACTCGACGCAATACGCTAGGGCACCGCGGATCTCGAGCAGTTCCATACAAAAACTATTCCCATTGGTCAATCAACTAATCTCAACCAACTAGATTTCCATTTACCTGGCCCTCCAAGATTCTCTCAAGAGTTGTCTGTATGTCCCCCGTATAAAGCAGGTCCAATCGGATATCGCTAAGGGACTCATTAGGACATCTCTCCTTAACCGTTTCTGCTTGCGCCTCGAGAAATCTTTGCGCGGCCGCTGGGGAAGAATTTAGGGCGGCCGACATTCTATCGCTGACGCAGTGGGGAAAGGGGGGATAGATGCCGGTAATCGGGTCGATGCTGCTTTGCGGGCACTATGAAGTCAGCAGTTAACCAAGGTACAGCTGTCGTCAGCTGACCGTGTTCAAGGGGCGCGCCCGCGCGTTACCTGTAGCGAAGAGAACTTTTTTGCATCATGATAATCACTCGAGTTCAACTTGTCCTGATCATATCCCTTACCGGTGCAGCAGGAAAGCTTTGAATATCCTACTAATCAGAGGATATGATATGATACCAGTACGCGCAAGCTATGATACCATCAAAATACTGTGATGATAATATTATTATCATATCATCGCTGGTCCATTCACCCTACACCCTTCTTCCTCGTAACCTCCTAGCTATTATTCCTTTTACTCCCCCCGTCCTCTATTCACACTCTTTCTATCACCCGCAGAATCCTTCAGCGACTCATCATCAACAACAGTAATCCCTTCCCCAATAATTGTCCTTCCAATTTTTCATTTCTTCATTTCTTCATCCCTTTCATCCAGTTACCCTCCATGGGTCCAATTGATACCCCCAATATCATAGGGGTACGTCGTGATCCGTGCGTCGTCTACCCTCAAAATTGGGATTGGACGATATATGGACGGGATGGTCGTGACATATATGCTTTACACCGTTTGGTGCCTGTCCCTAGCTTTATCAAGTTTCGGTTCCCCAGTCTCCCGGATGGAGGTGGTTGGGAGGGATATCAGCTCGATGGCCCGGGAGGTTTCGTAGCCTCTGAGACTTCGCCCGAAGAAAAACTTTTATATGATGAAATCCTGAACACCTTACATCAAGTAGATATCCCTCTCGAGACCCTCCTGCAGTTTGTGGATCTTCCATGGGTATCCAGTATCATCGAGATAGTACCAACAGGTCCGAAATCTATGAAATACAAGATGAACTTCCTCCGATGCCATTCATTTGAGAATAGTCTAATCTCGTACAGTGCTCTTTGCAACTCGTGGGGGGTCCCGGACCCGAGTGCTTTGATTGCTCCCTCCGAGAAGCTCAGATGCTTGGCATATTTGAATGAGTCGGTAGCTATTGTGTCTTTTGAGAACGAGACTGGGTGCTACATCTTCAAGACAAACGCGGACCCTCAACTACTCTATCAGGAGATAGAAGCGATAGTGAGACTGGACTCGCACCCGAATATCATACGAAAGCGGATGCTGGTCAGCAAAAGCACAATGATCTCGAGCATGCATAAGCTTGATACAGCTTCGAAATACTTCGAACGGGAGAACATGCCCATCATCGGTTTTCTTGTTGAGTACTACCCGGGAGGAACGCTTATGGATACCCTCGCTAGGGGAGAAGTGACACTCAATGACAAGGCAAAGTGGTGCACGGGTCTGGTGTCTGCCATGACCCACATTCGTCGCACCAAACAGAAGGATGGACGTTGGGGGTTTTACGCAGATCTGAAGCCAGACAACATAGTTTTTTCAAAGAACAGAGAGCTCATTCTCATTGACTTCGAGACCAGTGGTTCTTGGGCACAGTACACTCCCCCAGAGATACTCTCTTGGCGTCCAGGAACGCCATATACGGATCCTACCCAGCCGAGGCTTGTATTTATTCGCGGTCCAAACCCCGGAGAGACCTGCATGATATGTTCCCCCCACCCGTGCCCCTTCCCCGCCGGATGCGAGGGCCTTAATGTATTTGAAACGCACATGGATATATTTGAGTATAGAAGATCTATAACCAACATACTCGCGCGGAGAAACTCGAACGGTGTCACTCTCAACAGAAAGCCGATTCCTTTCTGGGGCTCTGCATCGGACAAAGAGCGAGAACAAGCGATGGTCTACATGATGGGCTGTATATTCTGGTGCATCATTGAGAAGAAAAAGTGCATCAGTGAGTGCCAGGATAGAAGAGTCACCATAAATTCCACAGACATACCACCCCAAGTGAAGAAGACTGTGGAGTCATGTTTTCTGCCACCAGGCCAGAGGCCGCGCTTGGAGGACTTGGAACCTGTATTTCAGGTTTGGGAAGCGGAAGTGCTCGGCGCAGAGGCTGGGCATCGGGGGGCTCGCTATTCCTAGAGGAGGAGCTACTGCGATAAATGGGTTTATTCTCGCCTGTGAAGTTCCGAATTGGTGAGTGGGGAGCACAAATTACAAGTGGAGGGGGGGATTCTAAGTAAGGTGGGGCTGCATAAGATCCCTGCTTTGTCGTCGAGAGATAGTTTAGAAGTTGCTTCCTTTTATGTTTAGTGGCTAATGATTGTATTGGAGGTTTGGGTCTGGTTAATATGTGTTTTGTTTGTTGAATTTCTTTTGGCGGCATCTGCTCTGCTTTGTTTCACTTGCTTCATTTGTGCCGCCCTTGCCCTGCCTGTTTCCTCGTCCTGAGCGGTTATCAAATTTGGGGTTGCTCCAGCCGATTTAGTATACTCGAGTACTCGTACCTGCACCATTCAACTCTAGGGTGCTGTGGAACCAATACAACCAAAACTTAGATTAAAGTTTATTAATCTACGAATAACGCTCTACAAAAAAGCACCAACAAACCCAAGCATTCCGTACTCGTACTACTAGTACAAGTACGCCCGGCCAACACCAAAGTAACAGCACCCTTCCCGAGAACCGTCATAAACAGTCACTCGCCCACATCCAACCCCGCCCCATCGCCGCTCGTTCAAAAACTGAAAAGAACTTAAAACAAGAACCAAAAAGGCCCAGAGCCCAACTTCCTGCTAGCGTATTCCCTAACCTCGTTTTCTTCCATTACCTCATGTACTTGAATCACGCCCCAACCCTCGAGCCCCGCAGAACATCTCGTACTGTAGGCCACGGTGATTCACTGTGACCTGACTCGGTTACGGAGGATGAGATGGAATAAGAATAAAAATAAACACGAGTTACTGTGTGTAGCCCTACGTTATCATATCGGCTCGTGAGACAGTGTATAATATCACGGGGCGGAAGGAAAGGCGAGCAGTGAGTCCAGTTCCATCACATCAAGTGCTCAGGAATCACCAAATCAGCTACAGCAGCCACCCAAACCAAACTAGCCCGGGTATCTTCTCTTTGCCTACCAAAACCCTACTAGAAATCCCAAGGAAACACCGTGTTGACCCATTGCTCGTTGGTTTAATTGACTGACTGACCAACCGATAAATAGGTCTCACTTCACACTTTCATTCCCATTAACACCTCCGCCGCGCCAGGAAAATACAAGACTCGGGACTCCAAGGAATACATGCAGAAAAGCGAAGCGATTCTCTCTCTCTCGCCCCCCATCCCCTCTGTAAGAGGTTCAAAGAGGCTCACAAAAACCAACCCCCGGCCGGCCAACCAACTCGTCCCGCGATTTCATAACTTTTTGTTGAAGTGTCAAAAAAAAAAAAAAAGCTTTCTCCATCATTTCCATGCCATGAATCCATGAAACCCGTACAACAAAAAAAGGGAAAATAAAATATACGACGCAAACCCGGACAAAAAAATTGAGAATCAAACAAAGGGTGATGGAAAAAAGAAAAAGAAGAAATCAGCCAACGAGAAAACAGTATGGAAGCTTAGCAAGAACTGCACGTGATTTGTGAATGGAAACATCGCGGGTGGTGCCGGAAAAAAGGGAAGGAGAGCGGAGGAAGGAAGGGGGAAAAAAGGAGGTCCAATCCTGTCAGCAACTACAGAATGGTACACTTCTTTTTCTTGGGCTTTCCTCCTTTCCCCTTCGATCCCCCGACCGCCATGTCCATCGCCAAGTCAAAGACCTCGTGTATGCCCGTCATCTCTTTACTACTGCATTCGGCATATCTGGCTCCCATCCGCCCCGCGACATCTTCTCCCTGCTGCTGTGTGACGGGAGTCATACCATGCGTCTTCAACAACTCTATTACGTTCCGATTCTTACGAAGGTCTGTTTTGAGTCCAACGAGAATAAGAGGTGTTGATGGGCAAAAGTGAAGGACCTCCGGATACCACTATTCGTCCAGCCTTGATTAGCCAACTATCCCAGCCAATGGAGGCGGAGAACGTGAGAAGCCAGCATACCTTATCGAGAACATTCTCGAGTGAATGTGGGGAGTCGATAGCGAAACAAACAAACAGAACATCCGTCTCTGGATATGATAGCGGGCGCAGACGATCGTATTCCTCCTGGCCAGCTGTATCCCATAACGCCAACTCAACCGTCTTCCCACTGCCCTCGTGAAGCTTGTGCGTAATGTAATTCTCAAACACTGTAGGAACATATTTCTATTCCATCGCACGCAATCACCATCACCATTAGTACAAGGAAGAAAGAGCTATTCCAAGGGGAAACAATATCGGACAAACCTCGGGGAAGTAGCCTTGCGAGTAAGATATTAACAGACAAGTCTTACCGCAGCCACCATCGCCAACAACAACCAACTTTTTAGAATAGGATGGTGTTACGCCCGGGGTGGTGATACCCGTCGAACGAGATTTTACCGATTTTACTGTAGAAGGATCCGACATCATGCTGGCAGGAGTTCCACTATATTTTTTCAAACAAGCCCCCCGGAAAAGAAAGGATAAATCGTTAGCAATCGCAAATGCAATTCCGGTGAGAGATAGACCAGTGATATGTATGTGTGCGTGCGATTGTGTTTGTAGGGAGGGATGGTGATGACGATGGTAAGAACAAGAAAGGGGAAACGGTGTGGTGGGGGTGTGTGGCCCACCTTGTTACTGGTGGTGGTACTTACATTCTTGAATGCGCGTTTGCCCAGCTGGAGGCACTCATTGTTTCTTTTCTCGGGAGGGTAGGTTATAAAAGATTTAGGGGTAGGTTACTTGTGTGTCGTGGATATAGAGGAAAGCTAATTCTAAGCTTTGTTTGATATCAGCACCGATGGGGAACTTCGTAGATAGATAAAAAAGAAAACCGGGTGTGGGATGGATAGTGGGTAGAAGGGTATTTAAATAAAATACAGTCCGTGTTTTTTCCTTCCTTTTCTCTCCTGTTCCGCTGGCTATGATGGTACTGTGGTCGGAGGGTGAGGTAAGTGGTAAGTAAGAAAGGTAACTTGTAGGGAAGTTGGGGTTTAGGAATTATATGGGAATTAAGAGAGGGTTGGAGGGAAAGTTGGGGAGTTTATTCATGCAGCAAACAGGGTTTATCCGATCTACCAACAACAACAAAACAACCAAGGTAACCTCTGTTGCCCCGACAACCATTTAAGCTAGAAAGCGCCCCTGATACCTGTACCTACCTGTGAATGGGGAAGGAGCAGCCAAAGTCAACCATCTGAACCAAGATATCCCTCTGCGACATGCTTCTGCAGTGATTGATTGAGACCCCTCCCACAATAGGCCCTCTAACTTTTGTTCATAGCTTCCTCCTCTCTCGTGGGTGACCCATACGAGTTCCCTCCTCCCTTCCTCCCTCCCTCCCTCCCTTCCCTTCCCTCCCCTTTTCCTACTAGACTAAGCTAACTACGGTAGAACGACCCCCGCACCAAAGACCGCCGCCTTCAGCTGAAGAGAGGGTGAAAGAAAGGGACGGAAGAGAAGAAAAAAGAAAAGTCTCTCCCCCCCTGGTCCCCTCGAAACAAAATATCTACAATCGTCATTTCATAATGTCATACTACGACATCGATGCTATCCTCACTGATGCCCAAGTACGCTATCCTTTGATACCCCCGGTTACGATAAGCCCTATGAGATGAAATGAGGTGAAATGATGCACACACACACACACAATGAGACAAACAAACAAAAGAAAAGTAACCTTAGCTGACGTTTTCAGAAAGTCCCGTGTACCTTCGAAATCGCAATCCCAGGCCTGGGGTACCTGGAAGGCAATTCAAACACGGATGTACATAAACTCTCCTCCACTTCCCTCTCTCACTTCCTTCTATTCCCCCCTAACGAAGAAACAAAAAATAATTAATTAGCAAAACAGATCAAGCAAGGAACAAGAGTCGAGCTTCCCCTCTGGCTGGCCGAGATGCTCGGTGTAAGTCAACGCCTAGGCACGGAACAGAATGTCGTAACACTAGACCTTCCACCGGCGTTAGCTCCCAGAGTGCAGAATGCTCTCAAGGCAAATCCTTGCACGGTCGACTTAAGATCTCTAGCGTCGCATTACTACTCTCTTGGTGAGCGGATATTGGGATTGTTGGAGGAGGACGAGTTGGTTGATATTCTCTCCGAGGTAGCCAATTCATCCCCGGAGGAGAAGGGACGGGACGGTTTTGGACAGGATAGGACTGACTGACGATAAACAGACATTCAAAAAGCGAGCAGCAGAAATAGCAGACCACGCGCACAACCCGCAAGGCGTCATCAGCAGCGGCGGTGAATTCTTGAAAGGTCTTGACGAGAACGAACGACAACGTACCCCTCCCCCCTCATCCATTCACTCATCCATCCATTCGTCAAATCCACCAGCTAACTCCAAGATAACCAGTCTTCAAAACCTCTCACGAATCCGCGAAAGCAATCCGTGCTTTCCTCTCAGACCGTAGCAATACCAAAAAATAGAAATAGAAATAACAACCCCCCCCCCTTTTTTGTTTATTCACCTATTTACTTGATCACATATCCGCCTGTAATCTCCCCTTTCACCCCAATAGCCTCACCCACCCATACGTGTGTCCTCCCCCTCCCCCACGTCCTCAGTTTTTGGCTCATCCGGATTCTTTCCCATGACACCCTCAAATTGTGACCACAACGCTTCGACACTTTCGAATTCTTTACCAACCTGTACATCCAGAGACAAAACGTTAACCCACCAACCCACCAGACCACGAGTAGAGGAGAACACGTGAGAGGAGCCCAGCGAACAAACAAGCCACGCAAAAAAAAAAAAAGTCAACATCCGCCAAAACATTTTGCACAGCTCATTCCTTGTATCCTCTCAAGATCAGGAAGAAGAGGGATACTGGTAGGGGTGGGGGGGAGGGGGAAATTATACAGCAACGACGCCTTCAAGACTTCTATTGAGCAGGTTCATGTTCATAAGAACGTGTTCGAGAGAGAGAGCGATCTCGCTGATTAGTTGGTCGCGTTGTTCTATTTAGATCAGTTGCGATACTTCCCATTTTGGGTGGTGGATAGATAGATAGATGAACGGGTAGATGGACGGATAGATGGCGTACGTTCGAAGAAAGACTTTTCGGCCGACATATTTGATCGTTTTGTTGGTTGTGTATTGTACTCGAGTACGGTACTGTACTGCAACTGCGCCAGGTCACTGTGGATAAATTGGTTTGGGAAGTCTGCGGGTGGTTGATGGTACTCGTAGATTTAGAGTTGGTAGGAACTAAATTTATAATACCAGTGTCCTGGTTCAAAATTTAATCATAGATAAGGTGCCATACGGACAGTCTCAAATGAGTAAGAGGGCAAGTTAAATTCCACACACATCTCCGAAACCCCAACGAATCCAACACCAGCCACCAGTGACGATAAAAAAATATAAAAAAAAGCACAAAAATAACGCGTATAGATGGATGAAGTAAATAGCTATATAGATAAATAGATAGACAGATAGGCACCGGTATACAGCCATGTGGAGGGGAAAAAGGGGGGGAAAGTTTTGGGTGAATATAGAACAAAGAAATGGTAAAAATTGAGGTTTAATAAGTGAAAAAAGTATTCCCCCGCCTCTCTTTCTTACACCTTCGTGGACACAAGGGAGGGGGTAGTAGAAGTAGGTACGAAAAATCAAAGTATGAAGAAAGAAAAAGAAAGCGCGAACACCTACAAGGTATGAACGTCCATCCGTCCCATCCATCCACCCATCCATCCAGAACAGTGCTGAAAAGAAAGAGAAAAAAAAACGATGGCTTTTTATATAGCAAAAAAACAGCAAAGAGAAATTGGTATTTCACGCGTCAAAGAGGAAGAGGAAACACAAATGAAGAGCGAGTCATCAATCAAAGTCAAAATCACTTTCATCCACCCATAAACCCAGAGGTATAACAAGAAATTGACAAAAACGTCAGAGATAGAAGGAAAATAGGAAGAGGGAGTATATAGAGAGGCGGGAGGAGTAAGAAACACGGAAAAGGGGGTTAACTTGGTTAACTGATGAAGCTGAGAGAGAGAGGTCTCGTTGGTGAGATCCCCAGAATCAGTTTAATGAGAAAATGACATTACAGGAGCTTGTGAAAAAACGAGACAAAAACTAAAAGCAAGCGAAAGATCGCTTGTTCTTCTTCGCTATATCACGCATCCTGACTTCCAGCTGTTCCCGAGCCAACTCGGCCTTCTTCCGGGCGAGCCGCTCCTCTTCGACGGCCTGCATGGAGTACCTGCTTGTTTGTGATTCGTTCCGGGCGCGGTCGAGTTCCTGTTGGACTTGGGATGCCTTGGTCTGGAAGCTGTCACGGTCCGACCGTAGCGACTTCATCTTGTTCTCGCAATCGGTAAGTGCCTCCTCGAGTGTTATTGTTAGGGCCTTTTCTGCCTGGAGTTGCTTCTCGAGTGTCTTGATCCGCGCCTCTTGGTCCTCCATGTGGGCAACAACGTAGTCTTTGCTGGGACGTCTGGACATGCTTGGTGTCGGCGGGGGTGGGGCCGTGCCGGTAACGGGTGAAGTTGCATTGCCTGGTAGGGGAGGGAGGGGAATTGCTGGAGGCGGAGATGGCAGTGAGGCTGTGGAAGTGCTCTTTCGGAGATTGCTGTTGGAAGAGGTCGAGTTGGATCGTTGAGCGCGTGCTCCCCCCAATCCCTGAAGCTCCATCTGAACCTCCGCAAGTTTCGTCTGATATTACAGTTAGCCACCCTATAACTCCACATTCCCATACCAAATTGACTCACCTGAAGGCTTGCAACCTCATCGGTCAAGCTCTCGATAAGCTGTTGAGACTCGGTATTTTTTGCTGCAGATTCCGCCATCAAAGCCTTCTTCTCCTGCTGGAGATGTTCATATTCGGCGGTGATATTAGCCAACTTTGTCGCGTTCTCCTGGTTCTGGTCGAAGGTGAATGTAAGTTGCTGTTCAAGGTCCTCGAGCAACTTAGCGTGTTTAGCCTCCTTTTTAGACAGCTTCTCGATTTCGCTGTCGGTCTGCTTGTGAAGCTCCCGGAGCTCTGAGATCGTGTCAAGATGCTTCTTGATGGTAGCCTTGCTCCCTTCCATCTCAGTTTCAAGAGCTTTGACGGCGGCAGCATGTCGAGCAGCCT
>Ga0307509_10000731_pt1 | contig 56323 bp, 71 predicted proteins | sample 10_EM_MG_FD_202245 | JGI IMG/M metagenome (GOLD analysis project Ga0307509, IMG submission 202245) | Populus trichocarpa ectomycorrhiza microbial communities from riparian zone in the Pacific Northwest, United States - 10_EM | ecosystem: Host-associated > Plants > Roots > Unclassified | place...
CTTGTCACGATAATCGCTCCAATAGCCATTATCCCTCCATAGTCATATCGTTATCGTATGGTTCCGTCAGTATCCGTAAGATACTATTGACGTGCGTGAGTGTGGGTATGCCTGATTGCTCAGACTAGCTCATCCGACAACACCATTCACTTCTGCGACTTTCATCGCGAGAGCGTAGAGTATAGAATGTGTTGTCTAACCATTGTCCATAAAAACGTCCCGTTACTTAGTGACCACCTTTGCGACTCTTGTCTTTGGTGCTCAGTAACTTTATGCGACGTCGACCGATTTGGCTCGAACCACTTGCATAAGCTCGCCAAAGGTCTTCCCTCATATATTCTGCGAACGGGATCCGGTCGGACGGACGGCCGCGACCTATCCGGGGTTACGAGGAGGGCTCCAATGACCATGTCTTTGGTGAGGGGACGCAACTACGGCGGCGTCTGCCGATGTAGCGCCGTCCCAACGCTGGTGCGGGAGGGGGATGTTGGCTTGTCCTTTTGAACTCAGAATCCTAAGGTAGGGTAACTATAGGTCTTTATTCACTAATGGAAGGCTAAGCCTTCCGGTATGCCTAACAGATTGAATGGATCAGGAGATGGGCGATGAACAGAAGTGTCAGATTCACGTTCAACGGGAAAATAAGCAGAGTGTACCACCTGACAAGAGGGGTACCACAAGGATCCCCACTATCACCCTTTTTGTTCGGAGTCTACGTGGCAGATGTATTCCGACCGAGAATAAAGACCGGGATAGGACTACGAACGATGGTGTGCAGCTATGTGGACGATGGGACAATAGCGGTCAGTACCCCAAACGTATCAAATACGAAATACGAACTCGTGAGGATATTCGATGAATGTGACGAGGTCGCCAGGAAAAGGGGAATGAAATTCAATCCGGATAAAGTGGACTAGATAGGATTTGGGAAAACAGACTGGGGGGAGTTGGAAATTAAAGGAATGGAGAAGAGAATGGTGGAAGAGATTAGGATATTAGGATACAGGATGGGGAGAGACAGGAAGATGAAAAGCCATATGGAGTATTGGATGGAAAGAGGAATTGGAGTGAAGAGAAGGATAGCAAGTGTGAGCAGAAGATATGGGAGTGAAGGAGGACTAGACGCATGGGGATGCATGAGACTCATACAGGCAGTGTACTTGCCGACAATATACTATGGTATAGAGTTTGTGGCGAGAGATCCCTAACTGGTTAAAAGGATGCAAGTTGAAATGAACTATACACTCAGATCAACATTTAGAACACCCCTTAGATATGCGAATAAGATATTAAGGAGTGAAACCGGAACCACTCTAGTCGAAATCGAAAGAAGATTTGTACAAAGGAAAATGTACGAACGACAAAGGAAATGGAGATATGGGGAAAACCTCCTGTGGTTCGGTTGCATCGTGAACGACTGGAAGGACGATAGGATAGGAGAACCGATGACGGAATCGAATAAAGAAATAAATAATTTGCTGGAAGTGAAAATTAGAATTGGAAAGGAGATAGCCAAAAATGAGCATATTAAAGAGATGGAAAACATGGAGGAAGATGAGATGTGGGCGTATACAGATAGGACCAAGGGGAAGGAGATAGCAGCTGCAGCATGGGTTGTGGTGGGAGGGGAAGGGCTGGTGGAAGAGGAGAACGGAATGAGGGTGCCTAACCATTGGTCAATTACAAAGATTGAGATATCAGCTATAATGATGGCTATAAGAGACCTGGTTAGACACGGGAAGAAAAGATTGAGGATATTCTCGGATTGTAAATCGGGAATTGAAACAATCAAGAGAATGAAGAGTGAGGGGATGAATACCTCAATATGGGATATCATGGCAGACCACATAAACCAATGGGAAAGCGTTAAAATCCACTGGATCCCAGGCCACCGAGGAATTTTCGGTAACGAAAAAGCGGATGAAACGGCCAAACGATACGGGAATAGAGCAATAAACGAAAACGGTCGATGGAAAGACGTGGACTACTAAGTAGACCCGACAACGAGGCTGAAGGAAATAAGAGATGAGGAATGGAGAGTGTGGGATAAGAAAGAAGGCCACGAATACTATAGAAGAGAACCCAAGAAACCGACGCACATGAAAGGCCTGTCGAGAGTGGACTATTACGTCTTGATAAGATTACGATCCGGAGCGGATAACCGCGGTCATGAGGAATGCGAAAAAGGTGACAATAGATACCATCTGATAAGGTGCAATAAATACGACCGACCCAACTTGGACGAAGAGGATTTATACGATGACAAAAGAATTCCTCAATGGAAGGAGTGGTGGACGAGAAACGAATACCTCAGAATGGGAATACCAATGAACATGAAAGAACAACAAGGAGTAAGAGTAATGTTTGGTAATCCTTTCGACAACACCATAAAAATCAATGAGAACGGTCGGGTGGTGAAGATGAAGGTGGACCAAAGATGCAGTAAATGTGGTACAAATCACGTGGGGATGCGTGTTAAAAAAGTGGCCTTGCTAGAAACGGGAAGATGGTTTTCGTGGGGAAGGATGAGATGGAATGCAAGATATGCAATGGGAAATTCGGAGGAGGTAGCACTACAAGACCAGGGGGGTCTGGTTTGAAAGGGCACTTGACAAGGAACAAAAATTGTGGGATGAAGTGGGAGGAAGAGTTTTATGAAGAATTTGTAAGAAGAATGGATGGGTGGGATGAAGAGTACAAATTAGGTGTACTAATTAAATGGATGACGAAGAGGTGGAAAAACGGGGACGTTTGTAAGGGATGCGGGAAGGGTATGTTGAAAGAGAGCGTGAGGAAACACGTAAGGAAGTATGATAAATGTGAAGATGAAGGATTGAAGTGGATGATGAATGAGCTGCAGGACAGCTCATAGGTTGATGGTGTTGATTTATAGTTAGTTTGTTATTTGTTTGTTTTATTTGTTTTGTTTGTTATATGGTATGAGGGATGGGCTGGCGTACCCTGGGAATGTACTGCCGTAGAATAGAGAACCTGGATAGGGATGCTTCCTGTAGGTACGAATATAAGATATTATCATGAAAACTTAAGGTATTTCTATTTTCCCTCTATTAGTGTGTAGGGAATCAACCAATCTATCACCTAATAGAGCCATAATTCTTATTGGACTTATGGTTAAAAATCCTTTGGGGTTTGAAGACGGACCATATTTTCTTGGCAAAAGCACTCCGACTACAGAGTTCCCCCACCATACCGTATCTCGGGGAAGCTCAGCGTGCCGGATCTCATCAACTTGTATTCGTTATTTTGTTAACCTACCACTGCTAAGCCTATTGCGGTTCGGACGGTGATTTCTGTCAAGATCCCTGAGAGTGGATCGACTGAGTTTTCACGGCCCCACAACACCTGTTACAAGTAGTTTATCAGCGCCACATTTATGAAACAGGTGTCAGGGATGCCGAACCTACCTGAACTGATGCATAACTCTATCGGCATCATACGGTACTCATGAAATGAGTTACAGTAATACATTCGTTCGGATATCATACTGTAATAATTAAACTTTCCGCGGTCGGTTGCTGTATTCCTCGCAGCAGGCGTGCCCAAGTGGCTGGTGGTTTTGTCCGCTTGCCCATTTAAAGTGTCTGGAGATCTTAGCACGGTCTTCGCCAAGGAAATGCTAAGATTTTCGGATACTCGAGTACACTTGGAATAGGCAAGTAACTTTAACTTCATGAAGTGAGCAGCAATATCGCTTCCCCCTTGGCATTGTGGAGGGACACATTGGTTGCGGCACATATTTTTTATTTCTGGACTTTTACCCTTCCACCTTATCTCTTGGGAGGTCCGAGGAAGTGGAATCCTTAGCCAGCACGCTGATACTATTTTGGGAGCATGCAAGTCTTGCGATTCACCAGAAATTAATGGCTGCCACGTATGATGCTGAGTCACTTGAGCGTTGAAAAAGCCGATATTCCTAACCCGAAATAGCTAGCTGCCGACCGATCTGGGCGATTCACCGAGTGTTCGGGCGAATGGGCGCCAATATGCCAGTGTTTAGACGTGAGTTGGGACACTTATGGCTCCAATTCATCCGAATACGGTACTTTACTTGTATTGAAGTACGGTAAGTGTACTTGGCTACGAATTTTACTGTTTCAGTCCGCCCAAGGCATACCGCCCTAAGGTTAGACCAATTTGGTGGTATCGGGATTTCTTGATTGCCATATTGGGGTCACGGAGACGATGTCAAGTTTTAAGGCAAAATACGACCCTTGCATAGCAGAAGCTTATGGGGCACTCTTCATCTGGTATCGATAAGTTAACCCTTTCAGTTGGGGAAAAGGGCCGTTGGATCGCGTCAAGAAGTGACTGACATTGACAGGCACTTCATCCCTGTATGCGTCGGGCTCCATTGTCGCTTTTGAAAGGGTAACGATTTGATAGTGCAGGAACAAATGTTGCTCGAGTTCTCGTTACCGTACTGTCCCATCGTGCGTTTGCATTTAACAGGCGGATTTCAGTGAGTTTTGAAGGTTTCGGAGATTATGCATCTATGGAAGAGAGGCCGAATTGGATTTTGAATGTGATCACGGCCCGTTTCTGAAAAGGATTAGTGTTTTGATTCTGTCATTTGTGGTTTTGATTGGCTCTCGGATCCACCCGTTTTAACTTTTCAGGAAGCACACCCGATTGCAGGGACGGAATAACTAGGTAGGACCGGATTCGTCCTTCTTAGGGGAATTTCTCCGGAGAGTTGCACGCTGCTTCAGGATGGGAGGATCGTCCTTCCTTGAAACCATTAGGTTTTAGCTATGAAAGCCAAAGCTGACTGAACGCACCGAATCATAATAGTCCTGGGAGTTTGCAGTTGTTAGTTTTGAAGAAGAATTAGGGCTGTTGTTTGCTAAGGTCCATTTTGAACCAGGAGAATAGGGTTTTCGGGTGAGAGCGAAGGTGTTTCCTCGGATTGGTTTCCACAGCATTTCCTCTCCATGGAGAGCGCCGCACACGAGAACGTGACTGGGATCGCTGACAATGAAAGCCGCCGACAAGCCCCCGCAGCAAAATGTTTCAATCTCCAGCCATAGCAGGGGATATGAACTGTGAATAACGCCTTACAGTAGGACAAAACCTTTATGCCACTCTTCGGGACAAAATTTCCAGAGTTACCGGTACTTCTAGACAATTAGAGCTCCGGGAAGTCAAATTTCCTCACGGCAATTGTTCTCTTCTCGGTAGGTACTGTGGCCAAAGTTACTACTTGTATCCATCCTGTACTCGTACCGTATTTTTTCATTGGCACAGGCCCCAAGGATTAGGTTATGGATAAATAAGGAATGAGGAGGGAAGCGGAGAAAGGGTAGAACGAAAAAGAAATAACTCGTGACATTGTCTTTCGAAAGGGAAAGCGAGACAAACGAAGGAAGGAGGGAAAGTGAAAAGCAAGCTCCCAGCCGAATAAGAAAAGCAAGAAAGAAAAGATCTGTGGGAGGAGAATCCGAATCAAGGGGTCCCTATTTGCTGATCCCCCCTCCTTCGCTTCACGTCAGGGAGACAGGCAAGGGGGAAGAAAGAGGGAGGATGGAGAGGATTTTCCTTTGCGCTCGAGCATGGTAGATGCCTGAAAGCCCTCTTTTCCCCTCCGCCTGAAGGGTGATTGATTGGATGGGTGTTTGCTCTCGTGATTTGAGTTGCATCGGATTCGGATGTTCTGCGTCTCCAGGAAAATATGATCGTTGCCCTGTCGATAAGGTTGGAATGGTGGAGGGATCAATGGTGAATTTGGAAAAAGGCAATTGGATGGAAAGGGATGGGGTGAGAGGGATGCCCTGTTCGAGTCAGGATAGCGTAGATGCCCTATGCCTGCTATGGTATTATATTGCAGCAGCCGCGATGGGTATGATACGAGTTGCCAATGATAGAACCAGGGAAACTGGTGTTCATTGAAAAGAAATTAAAAAAATTATCATGGCGAGTGCCCCTTGCTTACCTAGTCTAAGAGTATCTCTTTCTAAGGATCTCTCTATTCCTGAGGGCTGAGAATAGTTGCTTGGCGACGGTTGTGATGGTGATGGTGATGCTGATGCTGAAGATGATGGATTTTGTCTTGTACCGGTACGTCATCTTTCGTTTTCCTCCATCCAGTACTGTACCCCGAGGGAGGTAACTTGGCGGCGGAGGATTATGGCGTGGAAGGCTGCCCAGAGCACTTTGTATCCACACATATTGTATGACAGTTACGGTGTATGACACAGGGTAGGGTGCACAAACCCGAGGGATTGGAATCGGAAGGCAGGCCAGCCAAAAAAAGAGAAGAGAGAGAGATACTGTAGCCACGAGTTCACATCGCGCAGCAAGCAATCACTCCATGAACCCATTCGGAATTCCTTAATGTGTCTATTTATCAATTAATCAATACTAATCGATCAGCAACGAAAAATACCGGTACCGGTATCACACATAGATTTATGATACAAAGCCATGACAAAGCAATTGATGGGGGGAGAGGGGGAATGAAAATGGCCCCCAAGGAGAGTTTCCGGGGAAAAGAGAGGGGGAAAGAAAATGGCTCCTTGGGGGGGATTTTTTTTATTTTCATTTTTTCAGTGGTGTCCGCGGCACAACATCGCCATGTCATATTACCGGTAACCACACTCGCATTTCCCACCACCACACACACTCGTATACCCACTCGTGAAGAACAATCAGTGCTCGAGGAGCGTACTTTTATGTACTCGAGTAACTGACTGTTAGACTATGCACGGAATGTCCTGTACCACAGCACTCATGCCCGGCATCAAGGGCTTACCTATTTCTCCAGATGCTGAGAGGGTGGGGTACTGTATACGAGTAGATAGTAGCAGAACCGGTACTCGAGTACGGAATGTCATGGCATCTCAAGTACTCGAGTAGTTGCATTGTGCAAGTACGAGTAGATATTCTTCACGCACCTCTCAGTCTGGTAACCCAATCCCATAGCATAGGCTGCCCACCGGGCTGCACAATCGTGGTTACAGCCATCTAGTTTGGGCATAACATGAGGGGAGAGCATGCCACACACACAAACTGAATCTATTATCCATAAAATCTCGCGTGGCTCCCTGGTCCATCCCTAACATCTAACCACACCCACAAAACTATCACCACTGCTGTGCTCGAGTACTCACCCCCGGTTCATAAGCTCTGCTTCTCCCGCACCTCCACTCACCCAAGCTCAAACTGCTGCCAACAAACTCTTGTTTGTCCACCTTCCCCCCCCCCCCCTTGAAGGCACGCGATAACCACAACACCTTCGGGAAAATTTGCCATGATAGAGAGTAAAGGCTCGAATTCAGAATAAACATCCCCGCGAAAAACTCGGACCACAAGAAGGTAGATCTGGCCCTTCTAATTCGTCAATTTCCGTAGATCTTGTGAACGGATCTACGGGACTGTCTTGGATTCGGGCTCTCGTTTGAACTGCCCGTCCGGAAGGGTGGCAGGTCCTCTCCACGGTCCTTATTTTGTGCCCTTACCCTTTCGAGGAGTCCCGTCCGCTTTTCGTCTCTGGAATCCGAACCTTCTTTTCTTTTTTACATACACCATCCCCTCTGACCTTGTCTGTTGGGGTCCTTACCCTCATCCTATCGACGATCTCCCACATTCTCAACGAAAAACCCACTTACCATAGTGGAACTGGCGGTGCCAACAGCCCTCGTGGTAGCCCTTGCCATATAGAAAGCTGACCTCGTCTCGAGAGCGCTGCTTTCTTTCTTTTTTATCTTTCCCTTTTCTTTTCCTTTTCAACCCCCCCCCCCGCCCCCCAGAAACTGCTTTCTGTATTACATGCCACAGAAGTAACCACCTCCCTTTCCCACAAGAAAAAATAATAATAGTCGGAAGTCGGTCCATGGTTCCCGCAAGACCGGACACTCATCCGCTATATAATCCAACGTCGATTCCAACCGAGCAGACCTCGTCTAAGTCATCATGTCGATAGTGTCAATAGAATCGAGTATCGACAGGGCGAAGAAACTCGTCAGATCCAAGATCCGGAGTATGATGGATGAATGCAAGGTTCGGAGGTTTGCAATGGAACTTCATTCCGAGTTGTCGTGCTATACTACCCGGGAGTCTGGATACGGAGAGATATTAAGAATGGCTCGAAGAACGATCTCTTTTCTTCGTCCTGGGCATCGGACGGTGGCCCCGATCCGGGACGGCACTGCTGCCTCTAAAGGGTTTGTTTTTCACAAACCCCGGGCTCTGTTGGAATCATGCCCTTTACTGACTCCTTGCGTCTTAGCTCTCGTTCACTCGGGGATTTATTCTTTGGCCTTCCGGTTGAACTCCAGTTGGAAGTCGTCAACAAATTATTCTTCTTTGACCTCCTATCGTTGCGGAGGACGTCGCAGAAATTCAGAGAGCTCACGATGCAAAACGAGAGCCATATAGTCAGGCACCATATCGGCCAGTGGGTGCCGTTACATATCACGAAACTATATCCTCCTCCTACGGATGTACCACCGACACTGGGATACCTCACTGACCTGGCATACAAACAACGGGTATCAACTCATTTGGCATTGTCGTTAGCACGCCAAATTGTGAAAGAAATGATGGGGGGGCGGCAATCTCGGAGAATGTCGAAAGAGGCCACAGTATATGTTTTGAATCAGCTGCGGTTGGGAATGGCACCGCTGATATTCGCGCTATTTCACTTTTTTGAAACGTATAGAACGCGGAGACTGGAGTGTTTATTGGGGGATAATGATCACGACTCAGCGACAGTAGGGCTAGACCACTTACCACTGGTGGACAAGATGCGACTTCAGGGGGATATCATATCGCAGTATCCCGATAATTTACTATTACAAGTGCATCAGATGTACCATTTGCTTTTACACTTATTTATGCGAAGAATGAGTTCACCATCATTCTCGGTACAGAGAACGCTGGGCTGCTGGACACGACAGCGGCCGCCAAACCAAGCGTTCGCAAAGGTTCTTATCCTTGGTGGAATCAAAGAAGTCTGGCACATCTACCGAATAAAGGGCTATTCCCGCCGTCGCAAAGCGCTGGACAAGTACCTCCGCAAGCTAGACATGGAACGAGCATGTCCGCCCAAATGTAAGAGCGGATCTAAAGCAAGGGCAACTACCACCTCACGACAGAGCAAGGGGCCCTCCATTCCCTTAAACCTCGACATAACTGCACTATCCCGCCCGTATTACAATCACCCACCACCACCTCCCTTATCCAAACTGGCATCGCTGGACGTCGACGACCTAACACAACTCTGGACCCCCGCCGCCGAGCAGAGACTGATATTCGGAGGAATTGTGAGCAGTCTGGAGGAAGTTCGGTGTTGCGGCCAGTTTGTCAGTCAGCTACTCGGCGGGGTGACAGAATCGGACGACGAGGACGATGCCGACGGCGACGACTCGGAAGATGACTCGGATGATTCTGCGGACGATGAGGTTTCACCAACGTTGGCACCTGGCGGAGGGAATACGCATTACTCGAATACGTTGTTAAGCTCGGATAGCTCTTGGGACGACGAACTTGCGGAGGAGGAAGAGGAGGAGGGGGAGGAGGATAGTGGACTGTTTTTTGACGATGAAGGGCTTGGGCTAGGATCTGTGCTTGCCAGCGTTTGATGCCGGGATGGGCACGAACATGGTATCATACTCAAGTAATATTTAAAATATCTGAGTGTTCATATGGGTTGTGTTGTGTGCCCTTTGCGGGGTTTTGTGTATATTTCACCTGTATTTATTCATACTTGTTTCACGAATGTCCTACCCATTATTACCATCATCATCATCTTCATATTACAGCACGACATGGTGTGCCTTTCTGTTATATCGCTATACGGTGGGGAATCTTGATTTCTGTTGGTTGGGGGGTTTTTTTATATATATTATTTTATTTCTTGGTCGGCACTCGAAACCCTCGTTTTATGTTATTTGGGAAGTTTCTTATTCGTTTCTTGTCTTTTCTTGCCTTTCCGGTTGGGGTCGGTTGTCGTCGGTTTGGGTTCAGGTTATATACTTCAATGATGAAAAAAATAAATATAGTGATAAGCTCATGTCTGCTATCTATTGTTACTATTGTTTTTTATATTTATTCTACCCCATTAAAGGGATAGGATGAGTGGGTGGGTGAGTTTGGTGAGAATCTGTAGCGCAAGCTTGGATGGAGCATGGACGATGGGGGATGGTTGGCATTCCGATGAAGAGGGGATGAGCGAACTTAAGCAGTGTACTGCTACTCGAGTACCAGTATTTGAAGCTACAGATTATCACGTACGAGTAGAGCACAGCACCATAGGCAAATTCAGCGGAATTAATCTAGTCTATACCTTGAACAGTTATTATAGACTACTAGTACTCGAGTATGATACCAGTGCAATAGTTTATCATAACAAACCAACTCCGGAAACGTAAACAACGATCCATCCCTCACATCACCCAGCAATCCACCTCTTCTTCTTCCCACCATACGGTAGGTCTAGCAACCGCTCCCACATCCATCTATCCATCGACGAGACCCCCTTCATTCAGCTTCCCCTCCCCCCTCACCCCCCTAACACAACAGCAGCCCAATTCCTCCTCCCCCCCTTGAGGGAGAGAGAGGCCTTCACCCTCAAAAAAGCCCCCTCCACCCTCCCATCTTCGGCCTCCACCGATTAACCTACCCATCATAATATATCGTGTTTCGCACAAGGCCGAGGGCATAACCGACGGTCCCAAGCCCTTGTCAGCTGGGAAATGCACGGACCTGCTTCCTTCGCGTTCGGGCCCAAGTCCTTGGATTGGAGTTCGTGAAAAGCGGAGAATATGGATTTCCGCGTGCTGTGTTTGTGTTGGAATGCTGGCATATCATATGTTCTTACGGTTTGGGGGAAGGGGGGGGAAGGTTGTGGCGGTATGATACGGTATGATACTTGCATCATACTGGTAACTCGACTAGCTGGGTGGTTCCGGGGGTTGGGTTATGCTATGGTGGTACCGTGTCGGAATTTGGGTATGGGGCTGATTCAAGGTGGACGGATGGGAGGGGAAGGAGGAGTTTGGGGCGGGGGTTACCGTTGGGAATTTTGTTTGGGAGGGCACAATACCGGTATCCGCATAGCTACGAAGGGACTAGCTAGCGGTAAGGATTGGGATTGGGGATTGGGATATCGGTAATATGATACATATCTACTTCATTGGTTGTGGACGGCGAAGCACCGTATGGCGACCGTGATCTTCCTATTTGCTCTTCTGTCGTTCATGCGTCATTCTCATGCACTGCTGTGCTTAAATAACATTTCTCTCCTCCCGTATTCCCTCGCCTTCTCTTCTCCAATGCATTACTACCCACTTCAATTTCCATTGTTCAATTTCGCCGTAACTTGCCCAACCTTAATAAGTGCTCTCGGAGCATCCTGCCACGGCATGAATATTTCCACCAACTACAGATACCTATTAGCACCTCCTGATCCTCCTATCCCAAACCAACACCACAGGCAAGGACATACTTGAATATAGGGAGCGCTAGAGAACTTCTCATCCTTGAACAGATTCTCGAGCGCAGCCCCCGACGCGCACTGGTAGGACTTTGCTTCCGAAGAGTCTGCGCCAAAGACGTTGAGAAGGCCTGTGTGGTTCCAGGGTTGGATGTCGTTGTAGGTAGCTTTCATGCCGTGGATCATGCGTTCGATTGTGTATCTGTCTCTCTTAGTAGTGGTTTAGTGGTGTGGGGGATGGGGAGGGAGTACCCTTTGTTGTTAATGACGAAGCTGGAGGAAGACGTATGTTAGCTCTCGTTTATGACAGGGTAGGGGAGGAGAGGGGTACATTATCGGTTTAAGTCCGTGTCTAATCATAGTACTGATTTCCTGGACGGTTAGCTGCAGTGAGCCGTCACCGACGAAGAGAATCACTCTTCTTTCTGGATACTTTTCTTTGCAGGCAAGTGCTGCGCCCTGCAGCGCTCCAACAGAGTAGCCGATTGATCCCCAGAGGACCTGTGAAATAGCTGTCACGTCCTTTGGGAAGCGGGTCTCCAAGATACCAAAATTTGATGTTCCACTAGTGCGAGTGAGTAGGAGCTAGTGATGATCCATGATTGGGAAAACTAACGTTTCCGTGATAACCACATCACCTTCTCTAAGCCATTGCCCAACTCTCGGCCAAAGCCACGCATGATTGATCTCATCTGAAACGGACTCGTGGACACTGGGCGCGATAGTGTTCGATATATGCGGAATAGGGTGCGTCTGGACCTTTGAGTAGTCAAGTTTCTTCAACAACTTCCTAAGGACCCCCTGCATCTGGATCCCCGGAAACACGGAATATCGGATTTTCATGTGGTCACTGTGGAATTCGACGGTGTTCTTCTTGGAGATTCTATATGTGAAACCACCGGAATTGAAGTCACTTTGCAAACCTCCAACGTACAGGATGAGCTCGGCTTCATCCACACGTTGTCGGACTTCGTCTCTACTGACATCTCCGACGTAGACTCCCCCATACGATTCAAGCTCTTCGTTGATGGCACCCTTGCCCATCGGTGAGACGAATGTGGGGAGTTGCGTCTTTTCAGCGAGCTCATGGAGCTCATCTAGCACACGATGACGGATTGCACAAGCATCTGCGAGGATGATGGTGTTTTTGGAGCTGTACATTAGGCGAGCGATTTCATCGACCACTTCGGACTCGGTCTCGGGCTCATTGTCAGGGATACTCAAGTCGAGGGGGGTGTCGAGGTGGGCTGCTGGGACTTCCTTGAAGACAATGTCCGTGGGGAGACCTGCGGTGAGCTATGTTAATTTGAGCCATCATAACGTGAAAGCTCAAAGGGATCCTACCTATATATACTGGCCTGGCACTAACCCAGCAAGCTGTTGGTTGACCACCTATTAGCCACTATCCAGAGAGCCATGCGAATCGTTAATGAGAGGCATACTCGAAAGCACACGATCAATTTCCGAAGCAGCCCTGTGAGGGTCATTCAAGATGGTCGAAGTCACAGAGATATTCCTCGACATATTCTGAAAGACCGTATAGTCACCATTTCCAAGGGTGTGATGAAGCAGAAGACCTAAAGGCAACCGTTAGCAATCACCTAAAACATACAACTACTAAAGTCTACTTACCATTGTTTTGCGAGTTTGTATTAGGAATGCCGACGATGTGAACCACAGGAACATGCTCACTGAAGGATCCTGCGACCTACAATTGCACGTTAATAAAAAGGGGGATGTCCACCAGTCCCCCTCCTCTAAAAAAGGTATCTACTCACGCCCGCAAGTGCAGAAAGTTCGCCTGAATGATTTATCAACAAAGGTTAATTAATTAGTAGGGTATTATGGTCTATGACGTACCAACTCCAAATGTTGTAATTAATGCTGAAATTCCTTTGATTCTAGCATAACCGTCGGCAGCATATGCTATTTTGAGAGAAGATTGTTGGTTTTTCGGGTTCCACACTCATGAGATGCTCTTATAAAGGGGTCTATACCTGCGTTGAGTTCGTTACAATTTCCCACCCAATACAAGCCGGCATCAGGAAGCAGATCCAGGGCTGCAAGATTGAAATCACCCTATCATATCGCTCGTTAGCTGGCTGATCGGGTAGTGAAGGTATGGGAGAGGACTTACCGGGACTCCATGAACAGCGCGTACTCCAAGTTCGTGAAGACGCTTAAAAAGGTAGGCAGCGATCGGGATATTCTCTGGAGGAGCCATGATGAAGTATGAAGCTAATTGTTTCTAACGATAGAAGCTAACCAATTGGATAGCAATTGGATGGTGGATAGGGGAGGATTCAAATAGGGCAGCCCGGTGCTAAACCAAACCCTTAAGCAACGGCGGAGGGGGTTCAGTAATCGTGGTTATGAAAGCCCTCAGACTGATAGCACAACTACCGACGCTTAAATAAGGAGAGCAAACAAAAGCAGGCAGACAGGTGATCCTCGGAAAAACCCCGGACGATGAATGATGAATGTATGGTTACCGTATCATTCTGGGGGAGACGTATCATAGACTGATCCCCTCTCCCTCTGCAAAGGTGGGTGGGGGTGGGTGGTGACGACAGGGCTTCATCAGACCACCACCACCACAAGTTTGCGCCCGGCAGCTGCTGCTTCCGTGGGGCCGGAGAAGCTTATCCCCCGCTAGAAGCTTATCGCTCGGAGAAATATCGGATTACTGATTCCTGATTCACTGGCATCCCATGGACGGGGCTTTACGAGTAGCTGGTCAAGAGGTGTTGGAGATAGTGCAGTGCACTCAGCCATCGCAGCTTGGGGCACTATTTTTTGGGAGGCTTGTTCGAGTGATTCTGCTGCTGGATATTTCACACCACTAGGGGTGCGGATACTCAAGGTTAAAAAAGATGATTCTTCAGTAACCAGTGAATGCGGGAAGTTGCATTAGGTTACTTTATGGTGTTGACCGGTAGTGTCCACATGGTGGGTGCAATATAGACTACGGTACTCGCAATGTCGAAGCGTTTTTAAAAATGACTGATATTGCATACCACCCAAATCTGGTCTTTTTGCTGGGATTTGGGTGGTATGCAATATCAGTCTTTTTTAAAAACGCTTCGACATTGCGAGTACCGGTATTTGAATGCACTCAGGTAACTCAAGGTAAAGTGTTGAGGCCCAAAACAGATCTTTACAAGTATCTCACAAGCTCTGTTCGTGAGTAAAAAAGACAATGATAAAGAGTGTTTTACTGGACAATGTGGATAATTGTTTCTCAAGTAACTTATACTATAATATTTTAAGACTTTTTCCTTGATTTTAATTTCTTTATGCCCTATGCATTGTTTCTGAGTTGTAGTACTCGTAGAGTCTGGTTACCGTAAGCCGAGTTTTATAGCTATTACAGATCTCTGGACCTTCATCCCAACCTGTAAAAAAAAAAGCATCGTATGGTACCGTAAGGTAAAGTAATGATGAAGTTGGCTATTTGGGGACATGCCAAGCTTACATGAAACAGCAGAGCACCAGTATGATAAGCCAAGTTTTTCCCCCCATTTTTGACTTTGAATACCCTACTGGGTGCGGAGAAATGTGGCAGCAAGCATAAAATGGATTCATCATCATTCGTGCTGGTAGCTGAGAGTCCACGGTACTCGGGACTCCCACTCACACGATAGTGGCCTTGTATTTCTATAATGGACTGCCCTTGGGTTTCTAGGATTGTTTCTTTGGGGACGTCCCGGGGTCGAGAGACGGTGGTGGTTCTGAGCACCAGGAGATATCCTTAACGCGACAGTACGACTCCCCGTTGGGATACCGGTATGCCATTTCCACGATTTAGGTTTAGCCTACAGTGATGTACTGTACATATAAAATCCCAAATCCGAGTACTGTACAGCACTCGTATCCTGCTGAGTGCCCAGTCTGAAGTCAACAGTACACAAGCACGCTGCCTCCCAACTAGGTAGGGAACCGTCGACCGGAACAGACAGGGACATATTTGGCCGGTTAACCTCAAATAACTATTCCATAAAATAACTATTCCATAACTTCCTGCCGCACCCTGTGCTGGTACGGCTGTACGGTAAGCAACCCAAATACGGTACGCATCCTGCATCTCAGCGTCGAGCAATGCCATATTCGGCCTCGAGCAATGCATTCGATCCCGTTTTTTCCAGTTATCTGATAACCTTACCGCGCGTCGTGCGCCCGTTACAACACAGTCATATGAATTGGAGGCATTCAAAGTCGGGGAATGGTTTTTCTGTGACGAGTAAACACGGGAAGGGTGTTATCATGGTGGCCTCATATTTTGGTTAGCATACCGGTATTTGAATGCACCAAGGGGAGTTGACTTGAGGTACGGTAAAGGTGGGGAGATGGTGCGAGTAGATAGTCTACCGGTAGATCTTACATATACGAAAAGAGAAGAGAACTCTGTGCTTACCGTATTAGCAAAAACTCAAAAGTCGGGCGATTTTGGTGGAGAAAACGGATAACCGCTTCTCAAGTGCGCCATCATATTTCAGGACGGTTTTTTTTTTTCTTTCTTTTTTTCCTTTCCCGATCGTTGAAAAGCTTCCTTTGCTTTGTGTGTGGTTACAGTACGGTACTGAGCCCGGGCAAAGCTCCGCTGGACAGAATCCTGCAGGAATTGCAGGGTTTCTACCTGCTGTCCCACCAGAAAGTTAGTGAACGGTTAATCTAGGCTAGCCCGAGAGATAATTTCTGTCTTGTGAAGGGGGCATCTTCAGGTGCTTGTGCTCGAGTGCGGTCGGATAAGGTACAGTACTCGAGTAGTGGTAAATTAATTGTTACTGCATATGCCGAGCTTAATGAGCTGCTAGAGTATCTTAAGTTTTTCGACTTTTTCAGCCTTTTTCAATTTGAATGCCCGGTATGTTTGCTTAACGCCACAGCCAAACCCATGAGGTAATCTATGGAGAGCATCAACCATGTCTCACCGTGAGACTGTTCGTCAGCCCATCCTCAACTGGCAAACCGCTTATCATATTTATCTACCAGTATGATATCTATTTGTCTTGGGGATGGCACCGGTACGGATACTAGTACCGTATAGACCGTGTAGCATCGGTACTCGTACTCGAGTATAGTACACTCCCCCCCTCTCTCGCCTTTCTTTTGCTTTTGCGACAATATGTTTCTGGATGCCTCAAAAATTGGAAGGGAAGGCTAGCCTACCCACGCCGGGTTTTGCGCCTGACCTTTGAGGGAAATCATAAATTTTTGCATTGGGCTCGAAATTTTGACGGGTGGGTGTGGCTTACGAGGAGGGGTGGCATCTATCATATTCTGCAGTCTGTAAATTTAGGTGCGCTGCAGTTATGAACGGTACCACAAATCCCCGGTAACTTATGCAGTTGGTTTGGGGCATGATTTCTTTTTAGGTGTTTTGAGGATGATGGGCAGTACTAGAGTTGATACAACAAACCAAGGTATGATATTATCGGTGTCATATGTAGTGCTCGAGTACTTATGCAGGACTCAGGGCTACCGTATATGTAAGTATCACTGCCGAAAGATAATACACCGGTACCGCTATTTATGCACCGTTGTGAGATATATGATGTTTGGCTTTGTGCGATGCAGCGTACCGGTACGTGCTCCGCTATCCATAGTCAGTGCTGTGCCCGCCTGGGTGGTCGAGGAACGAGGGCTGGGGATTCTTTCTGGAGAAGCTCTCCATGATATTGTGGCAATATGATATCTCATGCAAGTGTGCGGCGAGATTTAAGATTCCGCGAGCCTTATGGGAAATTGAAGTCCCCCCCACAGAGCGGTGTGCTCGAATACCGGTATGTTATTTGAACCTCTACCGACTGCTGCCGAGTGTTCGCATGGCATCATCCGGTGGGATTCATAGAAGCAGGGTGTGCTCAAGTACGAGTACGGTACTCTACCAGCACAGAGACGGCTCATGCTTGATCAACCCCTTGAAGACGGTGAACACGAGAGTCGAGAGGAAGATCGGGCATCAGGAAAGGTGGTTTCCTGAAATCTCTCGAGTTACAGAGAGCATTCTCTGTGTTTCGGCAATTTGAGCATGGTGGTGTAACGGGATTACGTTTGTCCGTCCCCCGCAGATTCCCTCGAATCTGATTCGATGCATATCTCATCTTCCGGGAAATAAGCAGTGTATCATACAAGTACTGATAATCAAAAAAACTGAGAACCAATTTCTGTCTTTCCTCTGCTGGCGGAAAGGCCATGTTTCGGGGGGTTTTTTTTTGGATGACTTTCTTGTCTACTCGTGCTGTATGCATCGCACACTGGAAGGGGGGGGGGGGCGATTTTGCCTCCTTGACTAGCTTTTGGTGCAGGGGGTTGACTTGTCGGACAGCCGAAAGGCACAGCCCAAAAAAGTAAACGAAGGAGCAGAGAAAGCGCTCACAGAAATTGGAGGCCAGCTTGGGGTGTGGTAGCAGGGGGTCTAATCCCAAAAGGCTGTGCTGGGCACCCCATCGAACAACAGTCTAAACAACAAACTGTTCTGCTCTTTTGGCACCTTCATTCATTCACTCACCCACTCGCTCGCTCACTCACTCGCTCACTGTTTCGAGAGGAAGGGGAGGCAAACAACGGCAACGGCCTCCGTCAAAAAGTGAACAAAGTGAACAGAGCGAACCAATTTTAACCCATCCCTCTATCTGGTCGGGAGCGAAACGGTAAGGGAAAGTTGGAGAGGGCGATCGTATTTTTGGGAAATTCCAGGCCTGATAGCGTTGGGCTAAACTCGGCTTCGGCAGGGTCGCCCGCACACGGCCATCCAGTAGTCAGCCTGCCAGCAGCCACTCGCTCTCCTAACCGACACATGACAGTGGGCAACAAAACTATTCAGCTTTCGTTTACCCCATCCTCGCCAACTCTCGCAAGTCTTGAAGGAAAAATAAAGCAACTTAAGGACTGAAGTGGGGCGATCAATGGGTTCACGCCAACGTTCCGCAAGCGCTCTCTCACAACACAACGCGATTCACAGTAGCACACATTCACCAGGAGGTATGGGAGGGGGTTCAGGAAATCATACCCTGCACGATCCCGCGGATTCTGTTGTTCTGAATGCTGCAGGGGTACCCACATTCCATGGAAACTCGCTACCTATACCAACAACCTTCGGAACGGGTTCAGCCTACCCCACAATAACCCCAAATCGACCTAGGGCTCACACGAGCGCCGACTCTTCACCATCGAATGCAGGCGCGGCGGCGTTTGGAGGGCTACAGCCACGACAGCCCTCAAGGAACTCGATGATGCAGGGGCATCCGGGAGGACTGGGTCCTCGTCATGTATCGACATCTGTACTGGATAGCGGTAGTAGGGTTCGGGTTGATGGTAGCGGAGGTGTTGGAGGAATGGGAGCCGGTGGGGGGAGTGGGTGTGGAGTCGCTGGAAATGGATTTCCCGTTGGGTCGCCGCCGATGCAGAATGGGATGATTATTCCACCCCCACCTCCGCCCCCTCCGCCGGCGAAGGATGCGGGCTATATACCCCACTCCAGTGTTGGGAGGAGTCACGGGCGAGAGGGTATGATGAATTACCACTACGCCTCTCATCATCACCACCCGCAGCAACAGCAGTACGGTGCATACACACCTCACCAACCCTCCGCATCCTCCTCGACGGCCTCCCTGCCCCAGCCTCAACTCCCACCTTTACCCGTACCCCACCAGAACGCTTTGACCAACGGTAACAACAATTCAATTTACACTCCTCACCTGCATGCTTACTCCCACTCCCATGCACATCACCCCCCCCATCGCCCGACTGAGGCACCAATGTACCGACAGCAATCTACACAATCCTCCGAGAGCATAGCTTCCTCCTTTACCAGGACCGAGTCAAACCCCGATAGTGAGTACATGACGCCCGCCACAACTGCTTCTGGGTCTGTGCCAGCGTCGGTAGGCAACCGTAGTGTTTCTAATGGAATCACCCGTTCTTCTCATGTGTCTCATTCTCATTCTCAACAGTCACCCCTTGTGTCACATTCAGCGGGCCCCCTTTCGCCAGATGTGGCCACTGTTTGGACTTTGGATAGTGTTGTTGCTTATCTCAGCCGACATGAATTTTCTGAAGAATGGCAGCAGGCCTTCCGTAATCTCAACATACACGGGGCAGGGTTTTTAGAAATGGGACAGCATAATTCTACGAGCCTACTACAGATTGTACTCCCTGAGGTCCTACGAATTTGCGGCCCAAACGCCGACCTTGCCAAGGAGAAGCTGGCGAGTAAAAACATTAAAAAGATGGTTCGGGAAATATTAAAGCTCTCTCAGGAGGTCCCTAATACCCCACCGCCCGCTGGACATAACCCCCCTGAGAACGGAGAATCGCCAGCAAGGATGGGAAGCACATCTCAGAGATCTCCGGCTCAGGCTCGGTTTCCCACTCAAAGAGGAGCTACATTTCCGACTCACAACGTTTATTCTGATGGGTCCCACAATGCATCAGAACCTTTTCTTCCACTCGGCGGAAGTGAGAACACCCTGCAACATAGAGCGGGGACGTTAGAGCCACGGTCCAGGAGTGAATTCTCAAAGGTGGCCTTGGCTAGTACTGACCAGATTTCTAGACATTCCCCATCAAATTCTGAGGCCAGTATACAGAACTCAACTGATGGCCATATGTTTGGGAAGCAAACGCTTTCCGGCAGTCCACGGAATTCTCCACACATAGGATATCAACCCGTAGGCCGTCACGAGCCCATCTCGACCCGTCATGGAAAATCAAATTCCCAAGAGTCCGTCACATCGGGTACTGTGAACCACAGGCCCGGAGATGGGAAAGGGAAAGAGAAAGCCCTTCTTGTTTTAGGCATTACATCGAACGAGCGGCTAGGTGCTCGCCAAGATTATGATGGGAAACCGAGTAGTTCTGGTTTTGTGGGGAGATTTCGAAAAAAATTTCGGAGAGAGACTTCGGATGATGATAATGACGATGGCTCTCCTACAGCGCCTGGTGCCCCGACTCTACCATATACAATTCCTGAGAACAACGCGAGTGACTCTTCACTCGGTCAGGCCTCAGTTTCGTCTGTGGATGCCGCGGGGGTGAAGGGGAGTAAACCGAGATCTGCTCCTGGCGGGGGAACTCCAAAGAGTAGCAAGTTGGTATATGTGTTTGCAACAAGAGATGGAAAAGTATGGGTATCTATAGATGTGACGAGTTTAGAAAAAGGAGGGGAGATTCGAAGGGAAATTTGCCGCAATCTTGGAATCAATGACTACGATGCAGCAGCGATTCATCTCACTGAGGTTGGCCAAGAACCGAACGGTAAGTCATATAGTCTGCATAAAGCATGTTTTTCTTCTTCTCTACTCTTCGATAGCTTTGCGGTATCGATGGGCTAATGGTTTAATTTCTGTTGCAGATGAAACTTTGACAGACCAGATGCTCAAACTTTCTTGCCAAACTAGAGGAGATAGTATAGCTAGTTTGAAGTTCTTTGTGCAACCGGTGCCGATGTCTGCTTTTGGTTTGCCGATAGAAGACTCTTCTGGGCAATCATCGTCAAGCACACCACCACATCAGAGCTATGTTTCAGACCCCCCAAACCGTCTTGCCAGTGCCGGCCCAAAACCTCAACCTTTGCAACTGGAAAGGGCGCAAAAACAGCTGGACCGACGATCTTCTTCTCCCCATCTTTTGATTTCATCGGGAGATTCGACATTGAAGCAGAGTGATATCACTGGATCAGCCGAGACACTCCCTGATACTGGCACGAATGGTTCGGGTAATCAGCCTAGGGACGGGTTGGACGACTTGCTAGAACGGCTGGCGCTTCTGAGGAGACACCAGGACCAGGGGCCTAAGATCAATGTTGTTCCCACTCCTAGCCTTGGCCCGACACCGCCAGGCCCACATTCATCTGTTCAGCCGTCGCCAAATGATCCCATACCGGAACCAAGCTCTGCATACTCATCGTACATTGGTTGGGAGAACGATTATTTTGAACCGTCATCGCTAAAGACTTTAGTTCGAACCGCTACTAATGGCTCCCCTAATGATAATGGTTTGTCCCCAGCAGTACGCAAAAATGAACTCTTCTTCGATGAGGATCCATCACCAATTACAAACTTTGCAGCGCTGACCCATGGCCCTCCTCATAAAGGCTCTGCTGGTACCAATCAATTAGGAGCAGCTGCGCAAGTTCGCCGCCAAGGACTTGAATCAATTGCTCAGCAACAACAGCAAGAACAGCAGACTGGGTGGTTGACTAAGAAGAAGAAGGATAAGGAAACCGATACGGAGAGACCGTCCGCAGGTTTCCAGAAGGTACAAACGGTAACGCGCCCTGGGCGGGTGGTAGATTTTGATAACCCCAGGCCCTCGCCATATGAGGATGTTAAAATGGAGACATTGATACCACAACGCAAGCCACCACCGCCACCATCCAATCGTAGCTCGATAGGGTCTATCTCTAGGGTGGGGAGTGATTTTGGGCGAAGCTTGCCAGCAGATGCTAGTGGGCGTTATGCTCAGGCGACTAGGAGAGTGAGTATTGATAGGTCCGCTGTTGCTCCGGAGAAGGCACCTGAGATGTCAGAGAGGACTTGGAGAAAGGGAGTGTCACCCTTACACGAGGATCGCCAGAGTCCGGTTGCGGGAATCGGGTCCTCGCTGATATCAGCAGGCATCTTATCTGCTCAGATTACCAGAACACCGATTCCTGGCATGCCCCGCGAGTCTGTTTCTGCGCCGTCTTTGCCATTATATAACCAACAGGCGGCACCTCACCAGCAACAACAGTATCAGCAACAGGGGCAGCAGATTCAAGAGTCGCCGAGGCCACGTGCAATGGCCACAGTAGATTTTGGCCACTCGGGCACAAGTAGCCCTCAGTCAGGTGGGACCCCCAGCAGTCCTGCTTTTACGTGGGGCAAAGGAAATCAATTGTTCAAAATACCTGACTATCAGCCAGAGTATGAAACTGGGCCTGAGAAACTTACCTTACAGATACCGGCGGCACCTCCCCCACGGCCAAGCTCTCCCGAAATCAGCCCAGGCGATCGCGACGTTCTCCTCGGTATCCGAAAGTCAACACTCCCAGTGGGTGCTCCAATAGACATTCAGGGAAACGATGTTCAGTTCCTTTCCCAGACCGTGCCCACAAGCGCAGAACCTCGGGTGCAGGAGGAGGAAGAAGACGAAGAGAGTGATGAAGACGATGGTTTATTTGCGATACCAATCTCCTCGCGGGGCGAAAAACCGAAATCCGAATTCCCTAAGACCGAGGAGAGAAACGTGGACTCGCCTAGACCTACGCTCACAATTGCTACCAAGAATGTTACCTTTAAGGCCACTCCCACTACATCCGCAACTGCTAGTGGAAGTAATGGCGCAATGAATTCCCCTGAATTCGAGGAAGGGGACGATAAATTAGGGCTGAACTCCCCTGCTTCCCATAACATATCTACTCCAGGTTCTGCTGCAGCGTCAGCTCATTCCCCGGCTGATTATACGCGCTTAGGCCGTCGGGAGTCCTTTGGTAAAGACGATGTATGGGCATCGCGTCCTCCCGCGGAAGCGCTTATTGATCATCTTGACGATTTCTTCCCGGGCTTGAATTTGGATCAACCTATCCCAGACGAAATTAGCATGTCTCCACCTCCTTCGCCTTCACCTGCCACCGAGAATAAGCCTCAGTCGTACCAGCTGGCCGATGTCCCGTCGGAATCTCCAAGCACATCTGAGCCCCCAGGCGCAATGGGGCCTCCGCCTCCCCCTGCTAGCAAGGGCAAGAATGTCCCAACGGTTGTGCAGAGAAATCTTGGTCGTTCGCAATTAGGCCGGATGAAGTCCATCCGCGAAGTTGCCAGGGGTGCCCATGAGAAATCGAAGAGATTTACGCAAACAAACACAGCTGGTTCAAAATCTGGCGATATCTCTCGCAGAAAGAGTACGAAGATGTTCGGGGCCCGCTTGATTGAAGTCACCCCAAAACGTGGAGCTATGTTGCAAGCACAGCAAGCATCGCCGCCAGTTCAACAACAGAGTGGAATCAAGCGCCAAGCTACCTTCCGATGGTTCAAGGGTCAGTTGATTGGCAAGGGTACCTATGGGCGAGTCTACCTTGGTATGAATGCAACCACGGGAGAGTTTTTGGCTGTCAAGCAGGTAGAGGTGTCCAAAGGCTTGTCGGCCAATGATAGTGATCGACAAAAAGAAATGATTGCGGCGCTGAACCAGGAGATCGAGACCATGCAACATCTCGACCATGTTAATATTGTCCAGTACCTCGGGTGCGAGAGAAAAGAGATGAACATGAGTATCTTTCTAGAATATATCTCCGGTGGCAGCGTTGGCAGTTGTTTAAGGAAGCACGGGCCTTTCGAAGAATCGGTTGTCAGAAGCTTGACTAGGCAAACTCTGAGCGGATTGGAATATCTGCATAGGGAAGGAATCCTTCATAGAGATCTGAAGGCAGATAATATCTTGTTGGACATAGATGGAACCTGCAAGATTTCCGATTTCGGAATTTCTAAGAAGAGTGGTAAGTGACAATATTTTTTCTGCTGAGTTCTGTGCTTAAACGCCTAGTGTAGACAATATTTATGGCGATGATCCTGGAAACTCAATGCAGGGCTCCGTGTTCTGGATGGCTCCTGAGGTTATTAGACCCGAGGGTCAGGGTTATAGCGCTAAAATTGATATTTGGTCCCTCGGATGTGTGGTTCTCGAGATGTTTGCCGGCCGCCGCCCCTGGAGCAAAGAGGAAGCGATCGGAGCTATCTACAAACTTGGCAGTGAGCGTCAGGCGCCTCCAATTCCCGACGATGTCGCAGAAGTTATTAGCCCCAGTGCCATTGGATTTTTGGCTGATTGTCATACGATGTAAGTTATGCTTTTACATCCTGTGTAGGATCCTCGATTAACCTTTCCTAGTGAGCCTTCTGAGAGGCCAACTGCTGCGACTTTATTGAACGAACATGAGTTCTGCTCCTTAGATCCAAACTTTAATTTCTTGGATACAGGTCTGTATCAAAAGATCAGAGGCCTCAAGTTCTAATCATGAAGCCACCTACTAATCATTCGACTAAAAATGCCTGGATTTGCCTCTCCTTGATTTTCTTTTTTTTCACTCTTCTCATTGTAACAATTTTTACTGCCCTTTGCTATGGAAGTAGGCATTATAGCCGGGTTTTATGTTGTTTCCAAATGCCCTTTCTGCTCTTCCTTATACATTATTGATTGATTGATTCTTTTTCTTATCCTATTGCGCGTTTATTCGGGGGCCGGACCCTTCTTTCCTTTCTTGTATGTACGCGGCGTTCTCTCGCATATATGAGTGACATTCCACCGGCGGAGGGACGGGGGAGGGAGGGAAAGTACTGTATATCGGCATTTGGCGATAGCTGGCGTAGGGTTGAGTGGGATAGGATATCCTAATACGGTACCTTACTTATGATAATTGGAATGGTGGTCCTTGGACTGTTGCAACTGTGGGGTGATGGATGTGCTTGGGGTTGAATATGTGTGATAGTGGTATTGTGCATTTGGCCTTTTGGATTAAACTGCCTTAAGATGGGCCAATGATTATTCTTGGGGTTCGATGGGGTGTTTAGTGTTGAGAACGTTTGTTACTGTGTCACAGTTGCTCTACTCGGGCCCGAAACAGCCTTGACTCTTATTTCTTGTTTTTATTTAGAATGGGGGATCCCGCTCGCTGGAGTTACCGGAGCATTGTATTTTAAATCATTAATATTGATACTTGATATTATCTCTAATAATTGTCTTGTTATCATACCGGAATTCACGGTAACTTCTGCTGTCTGAAGAAGGGCGGCTGTCACACAAACCTGCCGGTGACCCACCCAGCCGGGTAATCGCACCCGTCCGGGTAACCCCAGGTTCCCTTCCTCCAAGCAAACTGTGGAAGGGAAAAAAAACCTACCACTACAGGAATCGATTGCTATTTCTATACCAATTACAACCTTCACTCAACCCTCCTCTTTTTTTTCATCCGCCCCCCCTCAGCAATTGCCTCCCATCAATAAACCGGGAATCGTCGATCGATCTTTAGGGTTGAATTTAAAGAGTGTTATGTATCCTTTAACACGAGCGTCATTCGCAGCGGCGGCGGTGGCAAGCAGATACTCGACTTCGGCTTTTCGAATTGGTGGGAACCAACGGATGCATTGGGACCTGCTACGTTCGCCTAGGAAGGGTAGTTGCGGGAGTGGGAGTGCGATGCTGGGTGGTGGGGCAAGGTTTGGTGTCCTACGGAGTGAATTTTCTACCTTGCGGCCACTATATGAGAAAGTGAAGACTCCTGGTGCCGAGGCAGAGAAGGAGGCATCTGACGATAACAGCAACAATGGGGAAGGAGCAAAGGCTTCTTCCTCCTCCGGTACGGAAGAGGACAAGGAGAAACAGAAGGAAGAGGGACAAGAAGAGGAGCAACAAAAGGAGAAAGAAGCACCCCCACCACCTCCCCCACACGGCGATAAATCTCCCTTGACGGTGTTCTACGAAACCCTTCAATCCGAATTCAAGAAATCCCAAGAGTGGCAAGAGTCGACAAAGCAACTCGCCTCCAGCGCTCAGCAGTTCACCGAATCGCCTGCGGTGAAAAAGGCTCGGGAGGCGTATGGAACTACCGCACAAGTTGCCGAAAAGGTTGGCGGGAAGGCCGCCGAGACCCTGGGAAAGACTGCCTCGGCTGTTGGTAAGGGTGCGGTATGGACTTGGGAGACTCCCGTGGTTAAAGTTGGCCGGGCGGCGGTCAGGAAGACGGGAGAGGGTGTGGCAACTATAACTAAGCCTGTGCGGGAGACGAAGGTGTATAAGGATGTGGTTGGGAATGTCAAGGAGGTAATTGACGACGGGAGTAGTAGTCGGTATGGTGGATACTTAGAGCGGGAGGAGCGTAAGCGACAGAGATTGCTGAGGGAAAGTAAAGGCGGTGTCAAAATCGAGAAACATGAAGAGAACCTAAAGTACCATCCTCTACCTCCCTTCCTATCTAGGAGACTCTGGCTAATATCGCCCCAGCGCAGGAACAAACGTGACTCTACATAAAGACGCTGCCTGGAAGGAATCCTGGCGGACTTTCCGCGATAGCAACAAACTCATGCAATCTCTCTTCACCATGCGCAAGTCCTATGAAGAATCCGACAATCCGGTAATATCTGTAACCCGCTCAATCGCTGACCGCTTCGCCGGCTTCTTCGCTGAGAACGAAACCGCCCTCGTAATCCGCAAATTCCGGGAAATGGACCCAAACTTCCAGGTCGAGCCCTTCCTGCGCGAGCTGCGCGAGTACATATTGCCTGAAGTGCTCGACGCTTACTGCAAGGGGGATACAGATGTGCTTAAAGCCTGGCTGAGCGCGGCGCAGTATAACGTCTACGCGGCGCTGAACCAACAGTACACTACCAACGGACTTAAGCTCGATGGGAATGTCCTGGACATCCGGAATGTGGATATCCTCTCCGCGAGGATCCTTGAGCCGGGAGAGATACCGGTTTTTATCATCACTTGTAGGACGCAAGAGGTGCATGTTTATAGAGACTTGAAGACGGGCGAATTGAGGGCGGGAATGGAGGATAAGATACAGCAGGTCACTTACGCTATCGGGATCACTAGACTGCCAGATGAAGTGATGAATCCGGAGACGAATGGGTGGAGGCTTATTGAATTGCAGAAGAGCGCTAGGGATTTTATTTAGTCGCCTTGGCCTTGGCGGTTATGTTTTTTCCTTTGTTACGCTGCATGCACTTGATTTAACTTTGCCTCGTTGTCCTTTGATTCATTGATTTCGTGTATGTATGTCTTTTATAGATAGTGGGCCTGGGAGTTATTTTCGTTTTTTTCTTTTTCCCCCATATCTTTTTGCGCGCTTGTCGCGTCTTAGGACTCTTCCCCTCCATCTACCTTATTTCTCTTATTGGTTTTCACAAAAGTTCTGACCAAAACTCAAAATTGTTTTTTTTCTTCCTTTTCTCTTCTGTAAATGTTTCCTTAGATCTCCAAGATGACACCACTCTTCTCTTCTCTTCAATTTTCTCTTTTGTTTCTTGATCTTGTATATTTAGCGGTTCGGAGAAGGAGGAGAGTGCGGGCTAGTGTATACTATAGTATCTGAAGTTTACCTGGAGGGAGACTCTTGCCTGAGTTTGTGGATTGATAGGTCCATAGTGATATTATTAATCGAGCGGGTTAGGAGTTGGGGCGGGGGGGAGGGGGGAGGGGTTATTCAGCTTGTTGGGGGGATTATGGGATTGTAGAAATCGTAATAGGAGGTGTCGGAAGTATTACTTTGGAGTGATAGCAGGGGCAGGTATGTTGGGCCAGTTACTAGGCCGGTTGGGACTGAGGACCTAAGAAATGACATAAGTCTTGATGTATATTCATACCACAGATTTCTATAAGTAGGGCAGCCTATATTGACGAGCAAGCAATATAGTAACACACACACTTCTCTCTTTTCATCCGTGGGTCTCATTACTTTATCCTTTGACCTTGGCCTCTACTAACTTTATGTGACCTCCGATAGGTGGGAAGCCATGAAACGAGTGACCATACATGATCACAATCTCTCTCAGGACCATAGGAAAAGAGAGCTGCACGACGGGAACGAAGTACGGTTCGGGACGCTGTAGAGAGAAGGGAACCGGATAAAGCAGGGTTTAAGAAAATGTCAACACCTGACCACTTACCGATCTCCGCACCCCCACAGTAAGTCACTATCCGTACCTTGATTAGAGGGCTATGGGAGTGGGTTCTCAACAGAGGATTTCACTAGGGAAGTGAGAGCCGGTGAAGGCCATTGAGAGGGTGTAGGAGTGAGTGAATGTAAGCTAACACACCTTGGGTGGCTTTCGGGGTTGTGAGAGATACGGCACGTATGGATGTGATGATTTTGGTACGGCCTCGTATCGTAGTGTCAACCTTCCCTTAGTCCTTGAGCTAGACGTCCCCAGGACCCCCTCCGGGGACGACAAAATGCTATCTGAAAAGAGGTCCGATTCCGTGCGTAGGTTACACAACTGCTGATGAGATGAGCCTTGTGCGATCCGTAGAATCTAATATTCACAACATGGCGGTTGAAAGGAGTCTCCACGATGTTCCGCTGAGAGCAGGTACAGACGGGGGGGTCTTTTTTTTGATGCCGTTAATAAGTCTATGGGCATTACTGCTTAGTGGGCGTTCTTGGGTCGTGGCGCGAATTCAGTATTTGGTGGTTTCCGGACCGTTTTTGGATGCTAGGTTGATTTTGGAGCTATATTCAACACCTATATCGAGTGATTGTTTGTGACGATTATGGAGAATGATATGTGTGATCACGAGTCGATATCTGCCCCCTCATCTCGGTTGGGATAGGGTATAGTTTTTTGAGAGTGATCTGTAGGCCCTATTTTTGCTGGTGGTCTGGAGAAAGCAAGGAGATGATCGCTGGTTGACCGGGTTATAAAACTGATTATGGGAGACCTCATTGGACTAGGGGCCACGACTGGTTCTCTGCGGATGCTCAGAGGGGTGTAGAGGCTATTTTCTCCCTCTTATCTTTCTTTCTTCTCCCCCCTCCAAGAGGCCCAAACACACACAAGTATAGCCAACTAAGGAAACCTCGATATAACAATCTCTTCCCACATCCAAACTTCACAACAAACAATTTTTTCTTCACAAAAATGCAGCTCAAACTCTTCCAAATCACCACTCTCCTTTCTCTTGCCGCCACCCTCGTCAGAGCTGGCCCATCCCCCCTTCCCGCTCCGCCCCCCCTCCTCGTCATGGGGGGGGACTATGTTTCTCCCCCCTTAGACTATGATGCTGTCAACACCCTCGTGGCAGCCGGTGACTACGAAGCCCTCAGAGAGATGTACTATCAATTTTGGAACAACCCCATAGCCACCGAATACGGAGTCTGCGAGACTTCCCAAGCCTCGCCGACAACCACCGAGGCCTACGATGCTATCGACCTCCTGAACTCCCGCAATTCCTGCTGTCAATGGAACGCTGTCAGCGAGCAGTGCTCTAACCTTACAAACCACGGAGGAGCTAGTGTTGGATTCTGTGGAGCGCATAAGGCTTGTCTACAGTGTAGTCCGTTCGTCAAGGATCGGATGTTTGCTGTTGCATTTTATTGTTCTCTGCAGGGAGCTGATGGGGTGTATAGATCTGGAGGGAAGTGGATGTTGGATGGAGTTGGGTCAGGGGCCAGGTTGGTCTTGCACCATAACTAGATGAGGTGATTAGGGCTTTGTCTTTTGAGATTGATAGAAACCGGACTAGTCATTATTATTACACTGGGGTTTTCTCCTTTCTCTTTTTTTGTGGTTTGACAGGTGATTTTTAGGAAGCGAGGATGGCTTTTAGTGCCTGGGATGATATATAGTGCAGGAGTTTACTCCTAATAAACCTTTATCACCGGAGTGGCCAGAGTACAGTACCTGAAATCTTCATGTGGTGCCCACGCTTCTCTCCGACTTGTGAACCGGGATGTTCGGCACACGGGTGGCACGAATCCGGATACTGTATCCTTCAATGCGAGGGACCGATATTCTCTAGCTGATCTTCTAGGATTCTTAGTGCTCAGCTCACCAGCAAGAGCTCTTTCAAAAGAAGCAAGGTCACCACCGACGAGTCTTTGTTTGGCGGGGTGACAAAGTAAACATTGAGAATCACAAGTGCGCTGGGTAGGCCCTGTGCGATCGGAACTGATAGGCACTAAATGCACAAGGTTGGCTCTCTTCCTCCTCCTCATGGAGATCATCTGCGTAGACTTTAAATTTCCCGAAGTCCGCGAATCTCATTTTGACGCACGAAGCAAGATCTCAGTTAACTCTTGCTACTATCTAACTCTATATAGGTGAATAATATTGATCTTAAATCTTGTATTTCCTCATCTTTCTAGTTCCCTTCTTGCCTGGGACTTGGCCATATTATCCTTCCTTTTGAGTTGGGTGGTGTCACGAGGTTAAGGGACACGGATGAGGTATGGTTGCAGTGGTAAAGGGCTGTCGAGAGAGTTGTTCGAGCTTGCGGGGGCCTCTATTATTATTGATGAATTGGACACTTTTGGTCCACTAAGTTAGACTCTCCGAAGTCCCGCTTGTTATGTAGTTACGTCTAAGTTAGTCATTTATGTCCCTTCGCTTCAGATAATGTAGGTAGCTTTGAATCGTAAAATCGGTCACTGCCTGTGTTTTCAACACTGGTTCCCAGAAGAGAGTTTATCCAGTGCTATATGCTCCTCGCCCAGTGTGGTTCGCATAGGGGTAATTTCTTGTGTGCGTATAACTGGGCAAGGGCTCACTGGGAATATTGGGTTTTTTTATTTGTACTTTGCATGGGGCACTCTGCTTTTTTTTGGGGGGGGGTTATCCAGCTCGAGTGATGGACGGTGATGGATATGCGGAGTATTGTGACGATGTAGATACGTAGCCTTTGATCTGGATTCTGAATATGAGTTATCCGCCGTGGGTTTTATGTGCTGGTTTTGCTGCTGTCTTTGAAGGGCTAGGAGGTGTTGGATGAGGGCTACCTGTTCATTAGGGCTGTTCGATGTCGATTGAAGTAACCCTATTATTGGGAGACCTTATGCCATGAGCGGGGGGGCCCACGACAAATTCTAACCCGAGGCTCGGAGGTGTATAAAAAGGATCTCTCTCTCTCGTCTCCTCTCTTCCGCCCACCTCTCCAACGAGTTTAAACAAATACAAAATACAAACACCCATGGGGACTCTGTCGATATTGCAGGCCTCCGGGCCTCGCATCACCACTTCTCTTCCAAAAATGCAGCTCAAACTCCTCCTTACTGCCGCTCTCCTCTCTCTTGCAGTTACTCTTGTCAGAGCCGTTCCGTCCCCTATTACCGCTCTAACCTCCCTCGAAGTCCTCGGAGAAGACTATGTCTCTGCCTTCGACTATGGTGCTGTCAGCGCCCTCGTGGCCGCCGGTGACTACGAAGTCAGAGAGATGTACGCTCAATTCTGAAACAACCCCTCAGCCGCCGAACACAGAGTCTGAGAGACTTCCCAAGCCTTGCCGCCAACCACCGAGGCCTACGGTGCTATCGACCTTCTGAACTCCCGCAATTCCTGCTGTCAATGGAATGCTTTCGAACTCAGTGCTCTAACCTTACCAATCGCGGGGGGGCTAGAGTTGGATTTTGTGGAGCGTATAAGGCTTGTTTGCAGTGCAGTCCGTTCGCGAGGGATCGGATGAGTAGTATTGTATTCTATTGCGCTTGGCAGGGCCCTGACGGGGTGTATAGATCTGGAGGGAAGTGGATGTTGGATGGAGCTGGGCCGGGGGCTAGATTGATCTTGTATTAGGTGGGGTGATTTTTGGGATTTTTGATGTTTATATATGGTACAGTACTTTGTTTATAGAACTGGGCTTTTTCCTGGATTAGACATTTCTGAGAAGTAAGCATTTGTGATCCGCATCTGAAACGACTCAACCGCAATTACTTCTGGCTCTTTATCTGACCCAACTCAATCAGAATTCTATCCCCGGAGCATGAATTTCTTTCCCAAGCCTCCCCTCCACAGTGTGTATTTCCTTCCCCATATAGTCTGACCCTGTGCCTGATACTAGTCTCAGATGCCATGGTTAGCATTTTAATTTCACTGTCTCTTGTAATAGAGCAAACTTGTCAGCAGTAGCAGAAAATTATAATATAACACCATACAAAACCACTACTCCCACACCAAATAAGATCGTCCCCATATAGAAAATGATAAATTTCCACCCGACAGTATCAATCTCGGTCTCGAGCTTGGTGATATTGTCGTGCACATTCTTTAGCTGCTGAGTCGAGGTCCTAGTGTTGACTTTTACTTTTTAAAACCGATTATCTCCAAATTGTACCACATTACCACTCTGGACTTGAGAATTTACATTTCCCCGCAGGAAGGGGAAAATATGTTCTACTGGAGTTTGCTCTAGTGCCCCCGGCGGGGGGGGGGGCTGCAGGGAGAGCCCTGGACTGCCTCAGGCAGCCCGTCCGGGACAGTAAGACCCCAGGACGGCCTGTCAGATGAAGGACAGAGGGGGACTGTTGTGATATGCTACCCAAGCGCCTTCTTTGCTGTTTAGCCTTTCTCTTGTTTCTATACGCTAGTCTGGCATTTTCCCCATTGCCACTGGTTCGGGTGGTCTGGGAGGTATCAGGAGGGGGATATATGAGAGTTGTTTATATATATCGTTGTATCCTGAGATAGATCAATCTGCTAAAACCTGCATTTTCCACAGTGAAAACTGAAGTCAAAGATAAATAGATTCATGTCCAACCATTCCGCTAGTTCGCTCTCCAAAGAGCAGTGTCAAACATAATTATAAACTTCCAAGTTTAGAATAGTTGTCGAGATTTTGTAATCCTTTGGATCGCCGAAACTGTGGTGCTATATTGAAGGAAGAGTTGGAGAACTTCAAGAGCTTCAGCGCCGCATGCAGATCATGATCTATAGGACGGCTGGTGATTCTCCGTGGTTACTGCTTCTAGATTGTCGAAAGATATACACTGCAAGTGCAACTACTCGGAAGAGGTGTTTGTGTTGCGAATTGTATCACAGGAAGCGACAATGCTGTATATCTAAGAGAGCAAGAAGGAAGGAAGGAAAGACTTGAAAACAACATAGAAAGGCAAACACAAGGAAACCATCCAACTGCAGAAAATCGTACGCAGCACCACCACCACCCGGTACATGTTCTACGCCCATCTACTGTAACAGTTTGTGATCCGAGGCTAGTTAGATTATGATCGAGTCATACTGTATTATAGATTAAAAAATTAAGATAAGAAAGAAAAAAAAAACATAATTCTGATTAATACCGTGTATAACCCCCCTTTGCTTCCAAAACTGCTGCCACCTACTGGGTCTTGATTTCCACAGCCTGCCAAAAAACTCCACAGGAATTGCCTCCCAAACCACTAAAGTTAGTCCCGAAGATCTTGGGGATAAGTATTGTGTTTTGGATATAGTTTAGAGAGACAATTGTCATCCCTTTTTCTACATCATTCATCTTCTCTTTCGGTGTGCCGAGGGCTAATTTTTCCAATTCGGGATTTCCGTTTCTAGTTTCGTGAGGCATTGTGCAATGGGCATTGAGTGTTGTGGAGGGTAAGAGGGAGATAAAAATTACCGTTATTGTCTAGGTGGAGCGGAAAGAGAAAAGCCATCATGGTCGCCAAGAGCCTGATGTCTCAATCATGAACACTTCTGCTGAGCGGTTGTACCGTACTCTCTGAATATTTATCCTTCTTCATGTGTTATCACTCGTGAATTTAGCTTCTGCCTTCCTTCCTTCATGACTCGGATAGGGTGAGCTTATGTACTTTGCCACCGGCGTATCCTAACCATAGGGTGACCTAATTGGGCAATGGGACATCCTGTTGATAAAGTAGGCCGCTGGATGATTTTGATGGAACATGTTTGTTAATATAACTCGTATTATCGTATAATGAGGATCGTCAACCCCCTAACGAAGAAAGAGCAATCGTTGGCATAGACGGCATCCAGGCTGCTAGCTGCAGCAAAAATGTGTGTCCGCGTAACTACCACATATTCTCTGAGTTGCCCTTCCAGCCATCGGAAGCGTCATCATAAGGGAGAGATGCTGTGGATACGAAGCCGGCTTTTGTCATTGCTTTCCCAGAGCCCTCCACTCCCCCTTATCCCATCCCTTCCTCTACCACTTAAGCAATACCTCTACTCTCACCCAGTGAACCCAAGTGTCCACTCAGCCCATTTTTGCTAAGAGACGGACGCTCTTGCACTACAACTTGAGACACATGCTGAAAACCCCCGGGACTGGTGTTCAGCAGGTGCTCACAGGGCTGCTGGGACTCTTGGGATCACTGATCTTACTTCCTGAAATATCTAGGGAATATCCCCATTCTTCCCGCCCCCTTGCGAGTATCATGCCATCATGATACAAGGTTTGCTCAAGCAATTACTTAAAGTAAGGTTGTGTCCTTTCTTTCCTAAAACCCTCCACTACATCCCTATCCACATATTTGCCTCTATTACTTCAAGGATGCTTTTATTGTTACTTCCGGAGGGATGAAAAAGGACATTCTTATTCTTTCCGCCAACCCGCGCCCATACCACCAGGGGCTGTTGGTTTGTTCTAGCAATCGAGAAGTTTCAAGGTATGTTGTTTACTGACCTGGTCTTATTACATTCTTGAGCTCTCTTCGCTATATACGGCTCCGCATTAGCCACTCTCGTAAGCGGCTTCAGGAGGAGGTTCCTTCTCATACTAAATGAGGGGATCCACCCCCGCCGTTCTAGCGCCTCTAGCCTTTCAAGGGCAAAAAAAAACCCCCATTGCTAGATATCGACTGCACCTTGTTGCTGTAGTAGACTATCTTAGGCTGAAGCAATTATCGCTGCAACGTCACATAACACTACCGGAAAAGGAGGTTGAAATTCGTCCGTACCCACGAGCAGCCGCCTATCGCTATGTGAAGCAGTTCCTGCCTGTATAGAGCCCCCCTGAATCTCAATCTTGCACTTCCCATTGCAACCTACCCGTAAGTTTATTTTGGAGACCAGAGATTCTCCCCCATTTTTATCACTGAGTTTCCACAGGAGCTAGAGGACAGCAGCGGCAGCGGTAGTGTAGTGAGCGAGTCAGCTGCTGATGCCCTGTCCTTACCCTGGCGCTCCAACCCTCACCAAACCCCTCGGCAGGTATCACGTTCTCCAGTGGCAGTGCCAACTAGCTCCCCACCCCCAATATCTACCCTCGTCGATTCCCCCATCGGTTGAATGCTGGAGGCTCCCAAAGCCAACCGAACGCTACCACGCACTTCTCCCCGATCCTCACTGGTCCAAGACCTGACACCACGTGCCTAGCCTTGTGGTTTCTTCTAAAAAGCACAAGGTGACAAGAAAGCTGCACAAGATGGCACTGGGTATGGTGAGGGCCACCTGAGCTGGGGTTGCTCCCAGTACCTGCCATTTCGGATGCTTGTGCGTGGGCCAGCAAAGGTGGGTTATAGGCGATCGTAGCAATCAGGGGACTATGTGGAATACCGGTGTGCTAATATTCAGACCTAGGGAGCGGGTTGGCAATTCGGATTCCCTGGGCGTTAGTTGGGTGGCAGAGGTGGGCGGAATGGTGGAGACTAAGTTAGTGGTCAAGTTTAATGGAAGCAAGGAACATTGTTTCCCACCAAGTCACAGGTGACGATGCGGTTTCTGCCCTTCAGTATTATATTATGAGGATAAACTCCACCATGTGGTGGAAATGGCATTCAGGTCTCTAAGGAATATCCCTAGATTACTGGCCTAATGCTACATCTGAACAGAGGGACCTTGTCTTTCGCAATTGTACATCTTGGACAGTACTTTAATGTTTTTACAGAGTCACTAATAGAAATTAGATAGGCTCTGATTGCGAGGTGGTCCAATGCCCCGGTCATCCTGCCACTAGAGAAGGCCTTAGACTGTTGTATGGAAACAACCATATCTAAAGGTTTCTTTTTTATATTAAATTTTAACAAAAATCGTTGCTGAAGGTTCCCTGTCTTGTTAGATGAGTTAGAATGGATACTGTACGACAGGAAACGCATATGTTTGGTGGGTGCTGAGGCAGAAGACCTCCATGCGAGGTTATTTCGTGAGAATTACCAGGCTAGGATAGTTCTTTGCTGAATAATTACATATCACAGCTTTGAGGACTTAGAGAACGATGTTCCTTCGGCGAAGGATCTGCCTTGCGCAATTACAAGGTACAAAGAACTATTCTATTTGCTAATGGGGAGTCTGTGCTACTCAAGTACAGGGCTCCACCCCGCCCAAAATACAACATCATCAACAGGACATTGGCAAGTGGTTGAGGGCGAGGAGGTCGTTTACTGGGAGGAGGCTTATGAGGCGGGAAGAATCGAGGGAAGGCACTTGTTAACCCATTGACCACTGCGTGACAATGGCAGCTCTTTGCTAATGGAGACATATGGTTTTAGATTGCTAATCTCTAAGCGATCTTCTAGCAGCGGTATCGTGGTAAACAAAACAGACCTACGATATTGTAGGATCTAACTAAAAGTGGAACTGATCATTGCATGATCTATCACTCGCACATGAAACCCACCCATCCAGAAATTTGCAGCGCGTGGGAAGTGATATATTATAGAATAAGCGCAATTGCTACGTAAGGAAAATAGATAAATTGCTACCCTATGGCTCATAGCACCCTAAATTTATCTTAATTAAGCTAGCTATCTAAAGTCAATGTGATAAAAAAGTCCATGTCGTTATGGCAGTACTCAGCTTAACTCAAAAATACAAGCGCACGCATCAACCATAGTAGCATAAGTGACAGGCTATACAAAAATTATCCCCGGAAGGTACACTCGGCCAACCAAAATAAATACGGTGGACAACCCGCGGACATAAAGCTTAATTGGCATCGTTGAAAAGTCCCTCTTAGCCCTCTTGTGAAAGCAGTCATGGGGTGGCTGTGATAGACCTGCACCGACCGCGAGCTCTTGGCACGGAGGGACACCAGAGATATCACCCGGAGGGTTACCATTAGTAGGGGTAATTGTATTGGCAAATGGTGGCCCAGGGTATATTCTAACAAAGATGGTAGAGGAAACTTGCCCCTGATATATCATGACTTGGAAACTGCGGGTGTGATCACTGCGAACAATATCCTTTTGTTCCTAGAATCGCTTTTGGCGCAGTCAGCCATTTGGGTGGCTACAATTGAGGGATAGGACTACGGAGAAGAGATGCTTTTAACCACTCAGCTCATGATACTGTAGTATTACTCATGGCTTTGGTTTCACCATGCCAAGTACTACACTCAGCTTGATTGAAGAGGTTTCTGCCGAAGCGGTGCAACACCCCCACCTACTCTTAAGAGTATCCGTTGCGGAAGGTCGCTGATAGAGCTAGATGCCACCATTCGCCAGAATTTCTCTGCACCTTGCCCCTACTGTGACATCATAGGGAAGTTCCAAGAAAAGCCACATAAGATAGCCTACCTTATCTCCCCAAAGTGAACCCCCCGGAATCAATCGAAACTTTGTATGATTCTTGGACGCTCCAGGAGTAGCGGAATTAGTTATCCCAATATCTCCTTTTCTGGTTCCCAATAGCGGGTCTCTCAGTGGAGTGTTACTAAAATGTGATTGAACAGAAGGGGAGCCGACGGGAAGCACGTTATTAGCTGTTAACCGAATTTCTGAATAAAACTTGAATACTGCTACCATTATAATAGTACTGGAGGGTTTATGAGAGCCCCTCTTTGATGCCTAGAGTAATTTATAAGGAAACCTAGGCACTTGTATTAGCGCGCGAACTCCAAAACTAGTAATAGGTACGATAGACGACCCGTTATTACCATAAAGCAAGCGCGCCAAGAAATTTTGTCCAAAAGTTCACTGAAGACTAACTGTTATACGGGTATTCTAGACTACAAAAACCCTCGTTATCGGTTGGTTACTTCTATGATTCTTCTCAGCTTTTACTTCCAGATATGCTCTTTAGTCCCTCTTGTGGTTCTCTTCCATATCTGGGCAGCTCGCTCACTGAAGAGGTCCCTTCCGCCTCATATCCTTGTTAATTCCGGGTCCCCCCGTATCAGGATATTTACAGGCAAACTCCTTCGCTAAAAACACCAGCGGTCTTGCTTTTTACTTCGTGTCCTATTGTTTCCACATGCAATCCATAATATCTACCAAACTCCAGATTGTGATTGGACTCAGGCAGGAAGACACCCCAGCTATTTCCTGAAAATGCACAGGGGGCTAAGTTATACAGTATCCTTACCACAAATTCCGCTAAGGTTTGGTGGTAGAAAAAATGTTTCGCATGGTTCAGCTCTACTCGTAGGCTCCTGAAGCACAATTATGCATAGGCCTATGAGTGATGATTTGTTGGGGCATCCTTTCTCTCTATTGGTGGCATATCTACGATGTCATTGGACAGTGGATCACAGAGTATCAGCCGAATACGGGTGGTACACATGGAAAGTGCGGAGTTGGCCAAGTACTGTATACCCAAGCTCCGCCCATAATACCTGAAATCTCACAGAACATTGACTTTCTCTAAATGATATCTATCAACAATAACAAAAACCCCAGCTTATCTCTACCAAAGCCTCACAACTGCAGGGTGCGAATCAACACAGTCAGGCAGGCATTCAACATTGTTTACCTGGAACATGGCGTCCACTCCAGAATATAGACCAGCATTTTACAACCTCTGTTTCAGCATATTTCTACTCAGGGCAACCACTCGCAGCTCAGAAAGCGCAAACCAAACACTCGGGAGATCTCGGAATACATGAAACTCATCTTTTTTCACAGTCAAGATAAATAAGAATTTTCTTCAAGATTTTCCCCCACAACGTCAGAAAAGATCGGCTCAGGAACATCACATTCCGGAGGTATAATAGAACTAACTAAAATGCCCCGGGTGACATGGACAGCTGCTACTAACAGCATCTAGAGTAGACTAATACGTGGCGATTTTTCTGGAACAGCTATCAACCTGGGTACTTATGCCTCAGTCAGCTACAATAGCGTGACCCCAGGTCACTGCATAATAGAACGAACCGGAAGGAGAGCCGGATCTGGATCCCTCCGATCAGTGTTTCGTCCTAAAAACTGTAAAACTGTCATGTCCCGCCAAGTTACTTATGGCCACTGCACACAGTTCAGGCAGCTAGCGCGCATGACCAGTACCTGTACAAGGCGAGGAGCATGGATAACGCCCAGGCAGGTGATGTTTCCGGAGATGATTCAGATGGATGGACCCCTCTATAGAGAACAACCTGATAGGCAGAAAGTTCATCCAAAATTACAATATCTGCTGGTACGGTAGAACGTAGGCCATTATCGTAACAGCATTCCACGTGTGGGTTTGCGTATTCTACTTCACCCTGCTCTACCCTTGTTCGTGTCTACAAGTATACTTTTGTAGACTTGATTTGCTGGCTTGTCCCTTCTATCGTGGTAATTGCATCCAGGCGTTCAGCGGGGATATCCGGTGAGGCTGACGGTGAAATATATTAGATAACAAGTCCTCCACTCAAAAAACACCCAGAGCAGTGCCATAAGTTCACAAGCGCAATTGCTGTGTACATCCGGGAATCAACAAATGATTGACATCCAAGGTGCAGTTCGTGTCTATGCATTGATCGTAGATTAGACAATATTGTACCTTTGGACGAAATTCTAGGACAACACCTCCCCCATATACTGGTGCCTGAAAGCCTGAGCGCTATTCGACCAAAGCCAGCCAACCAAGTGCACGCACCCGAATAGATACAACCACGTTATTCACATAAAGTCCAACCAGCCCATTAATGCAGAAATTTCAATCTCGAAGATATCTCAGGCCCGATTCAAACAACCGTTGGACACCTTGTGAAAAAGATAAGGCGGAACCCAACCAATAGCCGCCCCCCCACTCCAACTTGGATGCCCGCCTCCACGTGCCCGTTAAAACAGTGATCTCCGATTCAGGATGATGAGAAACAATGCCGAGTGAAAGCTGATGACTTGCCAAGCCCCACCTGCATTAGCTCAATGCGGCTCAAAAGATATCCCTCCACAAATTTTCTTTGCAAACTCTCAAAAAAACAAACCAGCCAGCAAAACGAACCAGCACCCCCGAAAATATGCCGAAAGAAGCCAAAAAGCGTGGCCGTCGTGCGGAAAAGAAGCGGAAGGAAGAGGCGGAGAAGGGACAGCCCGAAACTGCACCGCAAGTTCTTGCACCACCTGAGGACCCGGGACATTTCTATGGTGGCGGGGAGGCCGGGGGTGAGGAGGATACTCAGTTCTATGGTTTGCTCAACGAGGAGGAATCGGAGTACTTCCGGAAAGCGGACGAGATTTTGGAATTGAACCGGTTTGGGGATGGGGATGGTACTGCTCAGTTCTTTGTCCAATTGGGAGTACCTGCCACCGCTAATTCTAGGCACGGTTTTACTCTAGAGAGAGCGCTATTCATTGCAAACGTTTGGAAAGAGGCCAATGGGAAAGAGCTCAAGATCGCCAATAGCCAAGGGTGCTCTAGGCTGCTGGAGAAACTGATATTGATGTCTTCGCCAAGTCAATTAAAGTCTCTTTGGCAGAAATTCACTGGGCAGTAGGGTTTTGCTCGACTCCCCAGGCTGGAGAGAGTGCTGACCCTTGAGAATAGTTTCTTGAACCTAGTACAGCACCGGTTTGCGTCGCATTGCTGTGAGATGCTGTTCCAACGGTCTGCATGGATTGCCTCGAAAGAAATGGAGGATGACTATGCCGACGACACTGTAACAAACGAGCTTTTTTCCAGTATGGAGAGTTTGTTCTTGTATATGCTTAATGTACGTCTTCACCACAACGTGTCTTTGTGAGGACGCTAATTGGAGTAGGAGCTCAAGCCACAACTCAAACACTTATGCACTGACAGATTTGCTTCACATACCGTCCGGGGATTACTACTTCTGTTATCAGGACAAACAGTTTCGTCGTCAGATTTGGTGCAAAGTAGGAAAAAGGAAAAGATCACTCTACCATCTAATGTTGCTCCTATCCCAGAATTGACAGAAAAAATACTCGTACCACAATCGTTCCACGACGCCGTAGGGGGTATTCTTGCTGCTACCACCGGGAGCATGTCGACGGGGGAAATACGATCGATGGCTGTCCACCAAATCGGTAGCCCAACGCTACAAGTTCTGATGCAATTAGAAATGGGTCGCAGTAGTAAAGAGCGAAAGGCAAAAGCAGCATCTAAAGAGGGCACTCTACTAGGGAAGCTTACGGGAATAAGTACTGAGGACGAAAAATCTAGCGAATCAGAGTCTTCGTCATTCTTTAATAATTTACTCTACGATCCCGTAGGCTCACATCTTGCAGAGAAAATAATGGTCCATGCACCGAAAAAGGAGTTCAAGAAACTGTACAAAACTTTCTTCAAAGGAAGGATGGGAAGCCTTGCAAGGAACGAAACTGCGGGGTTCGTTGTTCAGAGGATTTTGGAGAAGCTTGAGAAGCATATGCTTGAAGAGGCCTTAGGGGAGATATTGCCGCAGGTTAAGGGATTGATTGGTATGTTTACCAGGATAAGTAATGTAATGTATGCATGTGCTTACTCTCTGATGCAGAAAGGTCGCAGGTTGCTGTCGTGAAGACTTTGATAGACTGCTGTGCGAAACAGGGTGTTGAAGCAAGCGGCATTGCAGAGGTACGCTGATCCCTTGAGTCACCATGAGTCCATCCTCTCACATTTCATAGGCTATAGCGTCCTCCTACGATTGCGAGCCAGTAGAATTAATACTCAACATAATAAAGCTTACCCCAGAAGACCTAATCCCCAAAGAAGAAGAGACCTCCGGAAAGGCCAAACGAGATCCATCACAACGGTACGGTTCTCTATTAGCCCAATCAATGCTCCAACTCCCAGGCAAATTCCACGGGATAATCAGCGAAAGGTCGGAATAGATAACCCCACCCTCTAACTCTTCCCCCTCTTCACATAAACCAATTAACATCACCACAGCATCCTCGCCCAACCCCCGCAAACGATCGTTGGCCTATCACAGCACCCACAAGCCTCCCACCTAATCCAAGCATATCTCCAATCTCCCCACACCACAACCCCAAACAAGCGCGTCCTCCTAAACATCCTGAAAGGCTCCTTCGTAACCCTATCACTTAGTCCCAACGGCTCGCACATCGTCGACGCATGCTGGCCGGCGACCCAGGGGATAATGTACATCAAGCAAGCGATAGCCAACGAACTGCTTTCCGGCGAGGCCTCCATACGAGAGAGCTTCTTCGGCCGGGCGGTCTGGCGGAACTGGTCCATGGATAAATATAAACGCAGTCGTAATCAGTGGTTCGCAATTGCGAACGGGGAGCCAATAGGTGGCAACGGGAGCAATAATAGTAATAAAATCGAGAGGAAAAAGACTGCTATAGAGGTTTGTTTACGTTTCATATTTTTTTTCTCTTTTCCCCCATGAGGTTGGATCTGGTGAATGGTTGGATGAAGCTGACAACTGACACGATATGTCACGCTAGCTTGCGCGGGAACGTCACGCTGCTAAGAACCTGGCAACCAGTCCTCACAAACGCCCCCGCGAGGAACAAGGATCTGCCGGAATAAAGAAAATCCGGCGGTGATGTCACGGCCGAGAAAATCTCTCCTTTTTTCTTTTCTCTCTTTTTTTTTTTCCCCCCTCTCTATTTCTCCCTTCCCCTGAAAACTATTGATGGGGGAAAAAAAGAAAAAAGCCTGCCCGCCCGCCCGTCAACAAAAAATATCTCATCACATCACATCGCATCTTTAAACGTCACTATCAGGAGAGACTTTTTTATTCCACTTCACTCGCATGAACTGTATATATGAATAATTATGATACTTCTGGATTACTATCCCTTCACTCGCACAATTGACCAGGTCGGATACCCCCCCCGGCAATAGGGACCACCTGTAACAAAGGATTCCCTAGCATTGTTCAAATCCGGCTTAGAAGTGATGTAAAAGTGAAAACTGGCCACTTTTCCGCCATATCATAGGTAGCTTGGGAGGCAAGGGGGTGGATACGAATATGGGCAGGTATGGCTTAGACAAGAGTTTTAGCTCAACATCACAAGCACTTCGTCCATTCACTACATTGTACTATACTCAAGTACTATATCAAAGACAGGGAGATATCCAGCACCTCCTCTTAATCAAAAATCTTCATATTATTATATATCTTTATCCCCAATCCACAGGCAGCTATGTCATCGCCGTCTCAGAAATCCTCCCAGATGAAAGCTTGCGAGGTAGAGAGAGTATGACGTTTCATTTCCTTATGAGAAGATATTGTCCTTCATAGGCTAACATCAGACCGTTGATTCTAGCTCCTGAAACTCGCGCAGTCTCATCTCCTTCCGCATATTTCCTCCGCAGATGATATCCTAATATCAGATTATCTCCCACCGCGAAAACTCAAAGAGGAACTTGGGCTAGAGTTACCCACGCAAGGGCGTGGTGAGATGGGCCTAGAAGAGATTCTAAAGAAGGTCCTCAAGTATTCAGTCAACACATGGAGCCCTGGCTTTATGGATAAACTTTATGCGTCCACAGATGCTGTGGGGGTTGTCAGTGAAGTCTTGTTAGCAGTCTTGAACACCAATGTATTCCCCCTCTCCACTATTCTCCCAGATCCCCCATTACGGGTTTGGAGTCACTTTCTAGGGAAAGTTTGGGGGGTGTAATGCTTATGAGTGACTTGAGGTGATGTTTGATAGGTTCATGTGTACCAAGGTTTCAACATCTCCTCCATCTAACAATTAAGTTATCAGCAAAGAAGTTGACCAAAAAAACAAAAAAACAGTCTCCCCAGCTCTAACCATAATCGAGAAAGAAACTGCCTCCTCAATGGCTCGTCTCTTCGGGTTTACCTCTGAATACGCCGGAGGCTTAACACTCCCGGGTGGCTCCGCATCCAACTCCACTTCTATGATAATAGCAAAGAACACCCTCTTCCCCGAGACCAAAGTTACTGGTAACACTGGGTATAAGTTCGTAGTGTTCACTAGTGAGCATGGCCACTACTCCGTCGAGAAAGCTGCGATATTACTCGGTCTCGGGAGTGCTGCTGTATGGACTGTCCCTGTTGACAAGGAGGGGCGGATGGTTGTTCCTGGTATACACCATCCTTCCAACACGGTCATCATTCATTCGCTAGTCAGTTAGGGGGATCAAACTGAGCTCATTGGTCATGTAGAATTGGAATCCGCAGTGCGAAAAGCCAAACAAGAAGGCTACACCCCCTTCTACGTCAACGCCGGAGCAGGCACAACAGTCATGGGTTCATATGACCCATTCAATGCCATTGCGGATGTCTGCCAGAGACACAATCTATGGATGCACGTCGACGGGTCGTGGGGTGGGTCAGTCGTCTTCTCAGATGAACATCGTTACAAGCTTGAAGGGGTACACAAGGCCGATAGTGTAACTATTAATCCGCATAAAATGCTCGGAGTCCCCATGACATGTAGTTTCTTGATAACAGGTGATACGAGAAGGTTTTCGAAGGCCACAAGTTTAAAGGCAGGATAGTGCGTTTCTCCCCTTCCACACTGTAATTAATCAGATGAGTTTTCCAGCAAGCGAATGAGGATGATAGGGCTGATGGAAGTGTTCGGGGTGTGTTCGAGGAATGTTAGTTTGTTCCACGGAGACGGTGATGAGGAAGAAGTGTTTGATATGGCCCAGATGACGATGGGATGTGGGAGACGTGCGGACTCACTGAAGATGGCGTTAGGCTGGATATATTATGGGAAGGAGGGATATGGAGGTAATCTAAACCCCCACTTATCCTTCCTAACACTCCCTCACTCCCCACACACAATAGCTATCATATCCTACACCAACCAAGCTTATACAAACACACTATCCACATGCAGAAAGAATAAACCATGCTTTCGAAACAGCATCCTACTTCGCCACCAAGCTGTCCCAAAATACAAACTTCTACCTCCTCTCCTCAAACCCGCCACCATGTCTCCAAGTGTTTGTCCTCCCATCTCTGCTTCAAATTACCCAACCTCTGGGTACCGCAGCTTTAAGGCAGGTTCAGACCGGCTAGCTAATCCGATCCCGTTATGCAAGATGCTTTTTCTACACCCCCGAGGGAGCGCTCTCGGCCAATACTAGAAAGTACCTCATCCCCTTCATATATCCCTCAACTACCCTATCCAGAATTCGGAATTATTACACATTAAAAAAAAAAAGGAAAAAAGGAAAACCCCCGCAGATAAGTTGTAGTATTTTTAAAGTTAACGCCTCATCTGCTTAGGAATACCATCACGACCCGAGCCATCGCAGCGAAACTCATCACAAAGGGGTTCATGATTGGTAATTCCGGCCACCTCTCCCCTCCCCACGCTGCTAGCTGGGCTAACTGCTTCCAGACTACTCCCCCCATCCAATTCACGGCGAGTTTTTCAGAGCCGTTGTGAACTTTTCTACAAGTAAAGATACAGTCGATCGATTAGTTAGTGCCATCGAAGAGCACATGGTCCTTGAGAACTAAGCCGCAACAGCAGCTTAGCAGTAAACTACTGTACTCGAGTACCGGTGCAGTCACACTGCTATCGGAGCATTCACAGCTCTGGTACAAGCACAATTGCATAAATAGGAACCGAAAACTAGCACCAGAATAGAAACAGAAGTTATTATTTACGGCTCCTCACCCCCATAGTCCAGTACTGAATACGGTACCTTTTCTCCAACCGCAGCGGCTAACACGACTGGCACAACCGATACCGATCCACCAAAAGATCGAAGATTCCCGGGTTTATATTCATCCTTTCTCCGTAAACCTACCGTACTGCTCCAAGTTGAGTTGGGTCTATCATCCTCCTTTCAAGTTTAGCCTATTATCACCATCACTACCACCCCCTCCTCCCCTCTCCCCTCCTCCCCCTCCTCCTCTACCTGCCGCACTACGCTCGTACCTAGCTAGCCCACTACCAAACCAAGCATGGGAAAACACCAAGCACTCAAATATTCGCACAAGCAATGTACTCTGCACTGTAGAAACTCTAGAGACTCTCCTACTTTTTTCCCTCTTTACCCTTTCTTCTATCATACGGTATGATACTTGCGCCTTCCAGTACTACACCCTTCTCCACCATCTAGATCAATCAATCATATAATTTCACCTCACATCACATATCGCTATCATAGCCTCTCCATCCCATGAGACAAGACTAGTGTAAAGCCATGATAGACCAAAATTATTATTATTTCATGCCCTATACTCAAGCAGACAGACAGCAGCGCCACCATGAGGGTGAGAAAAAAACTGGTCATTTGTGGATATTACTGGACATGTCCCTCTTTTCTCTCCCCCCTCTCTCCACTCCCCTCTTCTTTTCCCCCTCATTTCAAAAAAAAAGTTCACCCCGCACCACTCCCTAGGCCAGGCTAAGCTAGGCTGAGAAAAACTATGCAGCTCAAGTACTCGTCGTGTTGTTTCGTCCCGGTAAATTAGTCACAGTAGCCTTGTAAGTGGAAAGAGAGTGAGGAGGGGGCGAAATAAAGGAAGGGGGGGGAAGAAAAGGTGTTCAATGGTTTGGTTTGGTCGCGCTTTGCAGATGGCATGGTAGGCAAATTTAGGATGCCATTCGGGAACTTTTTTTTTCTCTTCTTCTCCTCTTTCTTGCTTACTCTTCTCTGTCCTGCTCCGGTATGTGGTGCGCTCGAGTATGGTAGCGTGATTGAAATAGGTTAAGTTACTGTGCACTTTCTTTGTTTTTTTCTTCATCTTCTCCTTTGGTTCCAATAGCACCGTGCTCGTAAGGGAATTATCATAGGAGGGTGCTTTTCTTTTTTTCTTCTTTCCTTTCTTTTCTCCCCCCTCCCCCCAATCACCCTCTACCCATCTGATTGACTGATTGACTGCTTCACTGTACTCGAGTATTGCTCTCGGATTATTCCCGTATGATGCAAGGTACTTCACTCTCCACGAGTCGTGTAGCTCCAGCACCAGACGTGCAGGTCGCATGGCTTGGATGTTGATTCAATACGTCGTACTCACTACGGATAGATGGATGATGGACGAAGGTGACTTATTCCGAGGAGGGAAGAATACCGGTACCGGTACTTTTATACATGGTAAGGTAGGGCCTGCTTCTGGCGGTTATGGGAAAAAATAAAAATAAAAATATCATATGAAGATTGTTATGATGACGATGCTCATGACGATGAGGGGGAGGATGAGCCCCTTGTTACTTTCCGTTGATCGCCGGTTCAGTGCTTTCGTGGTTTGCGGTGATACATAGATAAGCTTCCGAAAGACAATTGAGTAGAAAGTGAATTTCCATCGTCTCATCCGGTAGTAATCCTCAGTCATTTTTTAGGTCTATCTCCAGCACCCATGATAACGTATAATCCGGTAGTCTACCATCAAGGAACAACCCAGCCGCCCTCGAGTATTGTGGAGCAGAAGGGGGAAACAATGAATGGAAAGAAAGGGAAATAACCAAGATCTCTCCACCGTCACTTTTTCTTTGCGCTCCCTCTGGTGGAGAGTGCGAATAAACTCACATTATGGGGACCGTTGTTATCCGAAACTGAAACCTTTGCCCGTGGCGCATGAAAAGCGGAGGTCAGGTTGGGTCACTTGGCGCCGGATAAACAACGTGTCGTGAACCAATGCGGAGAGTCATGCCCGAATGTGTCCAAGCGTCACGTTTTCTTTTGGGATATTCTAGAAAGTGCCGAGTGGGACTCCGAATCGTTGAGGAGCAGAATTTGCTTGTAAGGAATGGGGAAAAAAATGTGAGCATTCGAATTGAAGGTTAGGTGCTCACGTCAGTGAGACATGCCTCTTATTCGCTGGGTCAGATTGGGGTTCGAAGTGGGAGAATGGTCCAATTGAATAAAAAAATTAAAAAAAGTTTGATGCAAAGTGGTGGGGCATAGCCTTACATGTCATGTGCAGGTTGATCGATATGATAGGATTTGCTGGGTCGTGGTTGAGAGGGGCCAGCGAAGCGACGGGAGGAGAAGGGGGGGATAAATATTGTAGCAGGGAAGAGAGCAGAGAGGATAAAGGGAAGAAAAAAAATGTACGGCAATTAACAATTCTCGAAAAAGAAACGGATGTGTAAGCGATAGTACGGAGATGGGTGATTGAATGACGATGATGGCATAGATAGGCAAGGGTTGAGGACGGTGTGAGTTGCTATGAGTCGAGTGAAGTCAACGAGGCGAGTGAGGGATATGTGCGAGAAAAAACTGGTGTTGAGGCGAAACAATTCATCGATTTAGTATCATCATACGGTAGTGCTGTTCCAAGAAGCGGAGGCGTAGAAATTAAGAGCCAGGAATGAGAAGGGAGGAGTTAGAGTACCATACAAGTGAGCATAAGCTGAGCCGAGCAGATAAACAAAGAGAGGGGGGTGAGGAGAAGGATGGAAATCATCGTCTTCTCCATCGAAGCAATGAAGCAATGTACCGATATGTGAGCTGTGGGCTGTATGCAGCTCTTCATGCACTCGACAAACCCCTGCGCATGGCATTGGCTCTTCGGGCTGCCAGGCTTCGGAAGGTCCGCCACACATTGAATCAGTTGTAAGGATTGGAAGGATGTGGTGGTTCAAGTGAGTCTAGTTGAGGAAAGCGGAAAGCCAAGGGGCAAGTTTGCCGTAACTTATGGTGATGAAAAGTAGTGTTCGTTTGTTATTGGGGTATGGCCGTGAGAAAGGGAAGTGGAGGTGGAGGAGAAGAGGGGAGAGGATGAGCCGGTGACGGCGCCACCGCGCCCATTTCGGAGTTACTGTATTGCTGCTTGTTTGCTGTTGCCGCGGCTGCTATTTCTGCTACCGTTAAAAGTTCTGTTGCCATTACTCGAGTATGTTCTCCTCTTGTAAAGAAAATTATTAGCTGTTTGGGAAAACTAGCCAGTAAGCTTAAGGGAAAGGATGTTTATAAACACAAAATTCTGCAGAGACACACGATGCCCGCTGTCGTGCTATGTGGAGCGTAGCTCGAGAATGGGCATCCCACCTTTTTTCCTTTTTTTCCTCCTTCCTGCTCCTCTCGTTCCCTCTCTCGCCATCCGCCAGCGATTCCGGCAGTGCTCTTTATATATCGATTCCTCCTTTCAGTTTTTGGCGCTGTACTCGTACAGGTACCTTCCACCTCACGGCTATCCATCCCCATGGCCTGCGTTCGATCCTCTCCACGATCACGATTCTCACCTCAGCCATCGTTCGCCAAAACAAAACACCGGGTACCCAATATCCACGCTCTGTTCTTAATCGGTTCGATTGCCTGCTTTAGCTCTCCTATTGAGCTGGATACAGGTAAAACCCTGACATCCCATATTTCGTCCACTCAGTTGCGTTTCCAAACCACCCAATAAGCCCGCTCGGAGTGCGGGCGGGCGGCCGCAACCGACACCGCACAACAAAACAGCGAAAGGCGTTGCATCCGAGCACTGCAGTGGACAAGCGAGCCCTCCCAAGCAGGACTCATATGAAAGCAAGGAGTAGGGTTAGCAACATACCTATCGTCTCTACTTGTACGTGCCGTATCTCCCACCCTACTCCCACCTATTACAATTGTGCATCTGAGAATTCTCCCTTCCTCTTCCTCTTGCAGTACCGTTTTCATTCTGTGCCCACCTCCCCCGTCCGTCCAGTGGTTGGCAGACAGATTGCCCTTACTGTACTGTACCCTGTCCTGTGGAAGGGAAGAGAGCCTCCCACCTCTCCTCCAGCCTGTATCTCCCCCCATTTTCCCATACCCTCCCCTCCCCTCTCCCATCCACTTCCGATCGATCTGGGACAGAAAGGAGCCGCTATTGCCAGCTTACTTTTCCCAGTGTGTTACGGGGCAACCAGACAGGCCAGCAAGACATAGCCTATCCATTCTGGCCCGGGCCATAGAGACAGCCAGCCAGCCAACACCCATCTGTCCGTATATGCGGCCGGCCAACAACCTTTGTCTATCCATTGTTTCCTTCAAGTCTTACAGTACCGTAGCAACCTTAACAATATCTTACCCTGTATGGTACGAAGGGTGAGAAGACTGGTGCACCAACCGCACAATACCTACCTGCCTCGTACTCGTACCAGACACCCACGCTCCTTCAAATACATACCAAGGGCTCCAAAAAGCAGAAAAGAAAAAAGAAAAGAAAAAGCGAGAAAAGAAAAAAAAAAAAAAACAGAGAGAGAGCTGTTCCAGCTGCACTCACACACACATCCCACACATCCATCCAGGCGCTCACTCACACTGCCAGTATTTCATTTACTCGCTCACAACCGCCCATGCCCACCACGTCTCCGCGTGTCTATCAGACTAGACAGCAGATCCCCACCCCACCCCGCCCGCTTCTTGCTGTTGTTACTTGCTTGCTTCTCCCCTCTCTCACTGAGTCCCAAGTCAGACTGTTCCTCCAATTTTTCTCTTGCCATCAAGAAAATTTATTCACACATCTCGAATCTCGATACAACTAAACTCTACCCTACCCGCCCTTCGCTTGTCCTTGACTGATCTCAAAGGACTTTCTTCCCCCCCCTCCCGCCGAAATAATTCCCCCCGAATTCACTTAAATCCTTTTTGATTTTTTATTCTATTCAACTCTTATCGGTATTCTTGACTTATTTTATTTTATTTTTCAAAAAAAAATTTAACTGTGGCCCGCGAGACACACATCCATCCTCTTTGGCCCACTCCCCCCAGTAATAGCAGACCAAAGGAAGCAACCCTTCAACCCAACCCCCTTCTAACCTTCAAATTGAGGCTCACTCCTTGCTGCTTTGCACCACCTTAAGCCCGCTCCCCGATCTCCACACTACACTGCCATTCCCTGTGTGTTAGGTTTCTCTCTATCGTCAGCCTTCGCCTTAAGGGTGTGACGAGTGCTCACTCCCGCTCGCACTTCCCACACACACCCCTTCCCTTTCCTCCCCATCTCCGATCTCTAAAGATCGAGGGTTTGATCTCAATCATGATGATGATGGAACTGGATGGAAACGAGTACGATCGCTATCTGCCCGCGAGTAATGCTTTCTCAAGCCTACCTACTGGAAGGAATGCAAGTGCCCGAGGAACCAACGGTCACGGTTCACATGGCCATAGCATTATTGACAGACCTGGAGTGGGTGGTCGACGAGCGTCAACACCTGGCATGGTTGGCGCTGTGGGAATGGATGAGATTGTAGCTGAAAATGCACGCGAGTTGAGGCGGAGGTCCCTGGCTAATGGCTTTAACTTGGATTATATCGGGGTTGGCGACTCGGAAGCCGATACCTTTTCGCGGATGGTGAGTCCGGGAGCTTTCAGTGCCGGTGACATGAGCCAGATGGGTAACGAAATGGGGCGGTTACCGACTACAATTGAATCCTTTTCTGAAATGGATGCTTCCGCCCCCGAACTGAGTGCGGTAGGAATGATGGGAGTGGGAAACATCTCGGGTCCAGAAATTCAATCCTCAATCTCGATGTATGCCGACCAACAAGTGCTCTCGGGAACATCCCACTCAAGTCCCGTGACCAATTCCATGGCAGTCTCAGTGCCCCAAAGTCCAGTAGGCCCACAAATGTCCGGCTCTCCTTTAGGTCCCGGTTCTCATGGACACCGAATGTCAGTCGATTCGATAACATCCGCTCCCATGGCCCAAATGCACATGGCTCAGATGCCAAACCAGGGAATGGATCAATCCCTTATGGACCAGATGGGAGGTGGGTCTTTATATACTTGCTTGGGCTCGATCACCATCGTATAAACTCTAACATTTTCAATTGTCAGGGATGACACCTTCGTCACAATACTCCCCAATGGATGTCAATAAACATTTTACAGAGACCACCTACTCTTCTACAGGGTTCGATATGTTGGGAATCTTGGTTAGCTTGAACTTATTCATGTCTTGTTTCATGAGACGCTTCATCCTATTTTTGATGGAGCCTCCCCCACACCTTCCGTTGTTGCTAATACAAGTGCCTCATAAATACAGTATAGGGTAGCAAATAGACCTAATCCACAAATCAACATCGGAGCCGTAGACTTGTCCTGCTCCTTTGTTGTAACAGATGCACGGAAATTCGATAACCCAATCGTGTACTGCAGTGCCACATTCGAACGTTTGACTGGCTACACAAAACACGAGATTCTGGGCCGAAATTGTCGATTCCTCCAGGCCCCCGATGCAAAGATTGTCCCGGGCGTAAAAAGGAAGTACGTCGATGACGATGCCGTTTACTACCTCAAGAACCAGATACAAGCAAAAAAGGAGGCACAAACATCGCTCATCAACTACCGCAAAGGAGGACAACCATTTACCAATCTCTTAACTATGATACCCATCACATGGGACAGCCCAGAGGTTGTATATTTTGTTGGCTTCCAGGTAGACCTAGTTGAACAGCCTGGGGCCATGGTTAACCGAAACAAAGGTACGAAGCCAGTACCCCCCAATCAATGGATTTGGCGATTTACGGAGCTGACTGAGTAGGATCAGACGGATCGTTCGCGATCAACTATCAATACAGCCAATTACCAACCTACGTTCCAGCCGCTGCCGCGGCATTGGTCATGGACCCGGCAAGAACAGGACTTACCGTTGCTAGGGATGATGTTTCCCATGTGTTGAGTTCATTCGGCAGTGGAGACTCTGAGTTCCATTCCAAGAGGATACTCGACAAAGTTCTTCTGGAGAATACTGATGATGTGGTACATGTTCTATCCCTGAAGGGCCTTTTCTTGTACTGCTCCCCAAGCATACGAAAAGTTTTGGAGTACGAACCCCAGGAGCTTGTTGGGACCAGCCTCTCCGCTGTCTGCCATCCTAGTGATATCGTACCTGTGACGAGAGACTTGAAGGATACCTCTTCGAGTACTTCAGTCAACGTCGTGTTCCGAATTCGACGAAAATACAGTGGGTACACATGGTTTGAAAGTCATGGCAGTCTACATACAGAGCAGGGGAAGGGCAGAAAATGCATCATCTTGGTTGGAAGGGAACGACCAGTCTATAGGCTTGGTTGGAAGGAAGTTCAGGTCACCGGAGGAATTGGAGACAACGAGCTTTGGACAAAAATGTCAACCAGTGGGATGTTTCTTTTCGTCTCGTCTAATGCCAAGACATTACTCGACAGGGATAGTGAGGAGTTAATTGGCACAAGTGTTCAAGCACTCATGAGGCCCGATTCAAAGAACGAACTCGGAAGGGCACTGGAGAATGCAGGGAATGGAACAAAGGCGACCGTCAAGCACGAGATTCAAAATAAGCGAGGTCAATTTTTACAGGCCTTAACAACACTGTTTCCAGGTGATGGCACGGAAAGTCAGAAGCCGACTTTCCTCGTTGCGCAGACGCGGCTACTGAAACATACCCGAGCTTCGGCTGGCAGCCCGACAAAAAACCACCAATCTGATGCGCTGAGTTCTGCAGCGTCCACACCCTCATGGAGTAACAACTCGCCCAATCAAGCTGCACATATGACCAATGGAGCTGAGAAGACACCACCTGATTCCCGAGAAGACAGTGCAGAAACCACGGCAGACGAGAACTTGTTTGAAGAACTCAAAACGACCCGATCAACCAGTTGGCAGTTTGAGCTTAGACAACTACAAAGGACAAATAAGAGACTGGTAGAGGAGTTGAGTAGCCTCGTGGCCTTACGCAAGAAGAGGAAGAGGAGAAAGGGAGTAGACCAGCTCGAGAAGGACTGCGCAAATTGTCACACCCGAGTTACTCCGGAATGGAGGAGAGGACCGAGTGGGAAGAGAGATCTGTGCAACAGCTGCGGACTGCGGTACGCCAAATTGGTAAGCTCTCTCCCACAAAAGGCAGCCTTATGCAATCCCCGCTAGGCCGCGTCTGGCTCTGTTGGATCAATGGTGATATGCTAACTGCGGGAATATAAGATTGGACGAGTATCCCCACGAACGGCGACCTCGAATTCAGACAAGGGTAACACGAGCCCAACACAATCCCAATCATCGCCAATCACTGCCCACTCTCTAGGAGACTCTCCTCATCTGTCCTCAGCGAAGACGGCAGGAATGACACCGATACCGATATCACCCGTGCATCAGCAACTAAGGCGAGGAAGCATGAGCGGGAACATGCCGCCACTCCAGCCACATCCTACCTCAGCACCTCACATCAATGGAAATGGAGAGGTAGAGATGAAGGTCAACGGGCCGTGACAAATTCTCGCATGGAATGGGCAACTCTATTTCCTTCGTCCGCTTGCCCTTTCTCTTGACCTCTTCGCCATCCCTCTTATACTGCTTGTGTTTATATTCCATTACAACCCCCTCCCCCAATCCCGTCCGCTTGTCACGGCAATACTTTGTCCCCGATTGTACTCTACTCCCAACCGTCGAGAATCGGTAACGGGATTTTGCATGAAAATTCACTATTTGCTTATTGTCTTTTTCCCAATTTTTGCTTCTCATCACTTTTCTTTCGGACTATCTCCTGTTTCGTCTGTTTTATTAACCGTTTCCTCTAATGCATTACGGACCTTTATTTTATTTTATTGTCTTTCCAACCCATCCCAACTCCCCCCCATCTCCTCGACATCACCTACCCTCAATGGGTCCATTCAACCGATTGACATGTCCTCACTCAAGAAATCCCGAAATTTTCACTCTTCCTCACCTCTGGGCACTCAGCTCCCCCCTTCCCTTCTTTACCCCTCTACCCGGGCTAAAGAAGACGGAAGGAACCAAAAAAAACTTGTTATTTCCCGGCGTTAAGCTTGACCAAAAAAAAAACTCTTTTTTTTGTTCGTTTTCCTCTATATTTTCCTCTCCACCATTGTATTCCCCATTTATTCCTTTCCATTACACCATACTTTGAAATTTATCCATTTAAACGATCGCTGCATGGGGTTGGGGTTTTTCGTTTCGGGGTCTTTTTTTCATTTCACTTGATTCCCTTCCTCTCATGTGATGCCTGTTTCCTGTTCATTAGTTTGGTTTTTCCACAAGGGGGTTTTTGGAAATATCATACTTTTATATACCATACCATTCGCTTTTTGCCTCTCGCGGTATTTTATTTTATCCCTCTTTTTTTTCCACGGTCGTTTTGGTAGAAAAATTGGTTTTTGCTCTTGGTGAGATTGATGGCTTATTATCTGTAGTTTGTCTCGTCTCATTCTATTTTATTTATTTATGATACCTTTTTCGGATTTACAATAACTTGCTAGCCGTGCTCGGGGTTAAGTAGCGACGCGGGGTGAAGTCAAGTGAGGTGAAGTCAACCGACGAGGACAGGGAGGCAAGGCTGTAGTCTAAGTGAGTGGTAGTGCGGAGGCCAAGTTGGCACCGGCATGTACGATATGAGCAGTGTGTGGATTACCGGTTCGCTGGAGCTACTGCGCGCACCTAACGCCCTAAATGTAAAGTGCGGGAAAGAATAGAAAGAACAGAAACATAGCACAAACAAACACCACCTGCCTACCTGCCTCCCCGCCGACAAGCACCAGCATCACAATGCCATTACTATAAATCCCACCTGCCTCTCTAGTCGTATAATATCTCTGGGGGATGGCACAATTCATATCATGCTATCATACCAACAAAGAAATAAAACCCTAGGGTCCCTATGGAGTTGAAAAGAAAAAATAATAATACGTACAGTATTCTAGAGAGGGGTAAAATCCTATGGCACGCATGTGATTTGGTGCAGGAAGAAAAGGGAGGGTTTTTCCCACCCCCTTGCTAGTCAGGGGGGCTGGATGGAACGAACTGACCCTGTCCGGGATGCTAGGAATGGAAGGTTTGAACTGCCGATGTCAGTAAGGAGACAGAAGGAGTCGAGCTGCGTTAGTGACGGGTCAGTATTCACATTTCAGTATTTGAGGAGCGGAGTGGAAGGGGAGGGAAGGGAAGGGAAGTTACCAGGTAAGTTAATATCTGGATGGTGGTGGGGAGAGGAGGGAAAGAATGGGCTGTTGTTGCACGGTGGGAGTCGTCGTCATAAGGTGGGTAAAAGGAAGAGTTGAGTTGATGATGACGATGGTGAGTGAGGAGGAAGAGGAGGAGGCGGAGGATAATTGTTTTCTTCGCATCATAAGGAATGGTGTTGTATGCGGAGAGGAGGGTAAGTTAAATCAATTCATGTTCTTTTCTTTCTGTGTCCATCTATCTATCTATCTATCTACCGAAGCATGCATGCATGGACGCATGCATACTAACGCCATTCATTACCTCTCATTCCAGGCCTTAAAATACTCGTACTCGTACTGTATACAAGCACACACTCACACCATCTCCAGCCCAGTTGTAACCCGAGCATGTACTGTACGATATTCCGTCTATCCATAACGTGTTTCACCGGGTAAGTGATCAGCACCGGGTAACAGATCAACAATTATGTAAGCAGATACCCCGCACTCCAAAAAGACAATAGATTATCGAGTGCAGAATCAATTATCGTAAAATTTAGAAA
>Ga0307509_10000732_pt1 | contig 56236 bp, 55 predicted proteins | sample 10_EM_MG_FD_202245 | JGI IMG/M metagenome (GOLD analysis project Ga0307509, IMG submission 202245) | Populus trichocarpa ectomycorrhiza microbial communities from riparian zone in the Pacific Northwest, United States - 10_EM | ecosystem: Host-associated > Plants > Roots > Unclassified | place...
ACCCCCCGGGTTCGATCATCAAAGGCCTTCTTTGCAAGACTGAACAAATGTGACTAGAAGATTGGTATTGCCCCTATACCTCACTATGATTTCTAGTGGCCTAAGGGCCAGTCAGCCATGGTGGAAGGGTGCGGAACCGCCTCCTGCCAACCGGCTTTACCCTTCTACTCAGCTCTCAAGTCTGTAGCAGGACTAGATGACACCATGCATTACTTCAAGTTCTTAAAGATCAGGGAGGAGTTGGAAACAGCTTGCACCATTTGTATAATAACTAGTTTTGTGCCTACAGCTGAGGAACACCTTATTTTTAGCAACAAGGTTCTCGCATAGCGAATTCAGAGTTCAGATACGGATTTGACGCAAGTTGATTGTATATAGCAGATATAAAAGAGTGTGACGAAGAACTCGAAGAACTTATCAAAAGAGAGCACAATTGGAATGCAATGAAACAGAAGTGAAGAATAAGATAAAACAGAGACAGACAGGAACGGAGTGCACTAAACTGATGGTGAACGGATAATGGGAAAAAACAGGCTTCCTTATATCCTAGCCATCCTCAGTGTCATGCTTCCTACGCATGCACGATTCTTCTTCTCGCTTTCTCCCACTGAGTAGTTTGGGCATGCACTTTCGTGAATCTGGTCCGAGGTTCCATCAGAATTCCCGAGGGAATGGTAGGGCAGCCAGCAGCAGTTGGATGTGAAGCCGAGGATAAGGTTCGGGTATCATGATTGTTCCTGTTTCAGTGCTGTATGATTGGTGTTTGATGTTGTTGCATTAACTATGCAGAATTGTAGTCGGAGGTTGTATGAGCTAACAGTGGTGGAACAATGTTAGAGTAATGGTATATAACGGATAATAGTAGTTGTGTTTCCGATCCTGCCTGCATGGGAATATATGCATGTGATGAGCAGTCAAAGAATCCAACACTTATCTCCACAAATTGTCAAGATCATGCGGGAACCTTTCATTTGAATCCTCCACCAAGTCGGTGATATTTTGTAGCTCTCTGTTTACTCCTCTTAGTTTTCTCTTTTCTTCGGTCTATTCCGCCTGGTATGCTCCCTTTCTACTCGAGTAGATATGCTCGGTGGTTGGCAAGTGCGGGAGGGTAGGCATCAGCGGGAAAGGAGTGCAGTAGATCTAATCTAATCTTCTAGGTCGCTACGGTACAGTATCACAGTCTTTTTTATTGTATGATACGATACACATAAGAGACGAGGTTGAACGATCACCCAAATAATAGTTATACCATATACACCCCAACGCAAGTCCGTTCTATTATTGAGCAAAGGGGGTGAGGAATAAAAGGAGAACAGAAGGCAGGACTTTGCGGGAAATCTTTTAACTTGAGTACCTAAAGCACGAGAAAAATTAAAAAAATAATGAAAATAATGAAAAACTTTATACACCTTGGACTCTACATTCCCTATACATATGACACTTCTAGAATTAACAAACGGCGATATCCACAAGGAAACCCCGCCACCCCCAGAGGTCGAACGAGAACGGGAGGGGGGGGGGGGGGCAGAAGCAGCCGTAAAGCACCCGCTAACACCGCGAAAGGGGAACATGGCTAGGCTCGAAGACACCGCGAGGGGTACTATCTTGAGAGCCCTCATATAGTGCGGCGGGCGGCAGCGCCCCGAGCCTCGAGCAACCCCACTGCTCTCGTATGCCCCCACTTGATAGCTAATACGAGCGGCGTATCCCCATCATTGTCTGGCCTACCGGGGGTGACGTCCTCCCGCCCCAGCAGTAGCTCCACTACTCCATCATGCCCCATCCGGACGGCCCACCAGAGTGGTGTTCTGCCACCGTTGTCTGGCCTGTCGGCGCTAACGTCTTCTCGGCCCAATAGTAGCCCCACTACTCCATCATGCCCCATCCAGGCGGCCCACGAGAGCGGTGTTTGGCCACCATTGTCCGGCCTATCGGGGCTAACATCATCCCGTGCTAACAGTAGCTCTACTATTATATCATGCCCACACCCGGCAGCCAACGAGAACGGTGTCCGGCCACTATTGTCCGGCCTATCGGGACTAACATCATCCCGTGCCAAAAATAGCTTCACTACTCTATCACGCCCATGCTCGGCGGCCCACGAGACCGATGTTCTACCATGACTGTCTAGCCTGCCAGGGCTAACATCATCCCGTGCCAACAGTAGCCTCACTATTCCATCATGCCCACGCTCGGCGGCAAACGAAAGCGGTGTTCGGCCAAGAAGGGTTGGCCCATCAGGTTTAACATCTTCCTGTGCCAACAATAGCTTCACTATTCCATCATGCCCACGCTCGGCGGCCAACGAGAGCGGTGTTCGGGAAAAATAGTTTGACTCATTAGGGTTAACATCTTCCCGTGTCAACAATAGCTTCACTACTCTATCACGCCCATGCTGGGTGGCCAGCGAGAGCGGCGTATCCCCATCATTGTCTGGCCTACCGGGGGTGACGTCCTCCCGCCCCAGCAGTAGCCCCACTACTCCATCATGCCCCGCCCAGGAGGCCCACCAGAGTGGTGTTCTGCCACCGTTGTCTGGCCTGTCGGCGCTACCGTCTTCCCGCCCCAACAGTATCCCCACTACTCCATCATGCCCCATCCAGGCGGCCCACGAGAGTGGTGTTCTGCCACCGTTGTCTGGCCTATCGGCGCTAACGTCTTCCCGGCCCAATAGTAGCCCCACTACTCCATCATGCCCCATACAGGCGGCCAGCGAGAGCGGTGTCCGGCCACTATTGTTTGGCTTATCCGGATCAACATCATCCCGTGCCAACAGTAGCTTCACTACTCCATCATGCCCATTCTCCGCGGCCAGCGAGAGCGGTGTCCGGCCACTATTGTCTGGCCTATCGGGATCAACATCATCCCGTGCCAACAGTAGCTTCACTACTCCATCACGCCCATGCTCGGCGGCCAACGACAGCGGTGTTCGGCGAAAATTATCTGGCCTATCGGGGCTAACATCATTTCGTGCCAACAGTAGCCTCACTATTCCATCACGCCCATACTCGGCGGCCCACGAGACCGATGTTCTACCATGACTGTCTAGCCTGCCAGGGCTAACATCATCCTGTGCCAACAGTAGCTTCACTATTCCATCATGCCCATTCTCTGCGGCCAGCGAGAGCGGTGTCCGGCCACTATTGTTTGGCTTATCGGGATCAACATCATCCCGTGCCAACAGTAGCTTCACTGCTCCATCACGCCCATGCTCGGCGGCCAACGACAGCGGTGTTCGGCGAAAATTATCTGGCCTATCGGGGCTAACATCATTTCGTGCCAACAGTAGCTTCACTATTCCATCACACTCATGCAAGGAAGCCCACGAGAGCGGTGTCCGGCCACTTTTGTCCGGCCTATCGGGGCTAACATCATTCCGTGCCAAAAGTAGCCTCACTACTCCATCATGCCCATTATCCGCGGCTAGCGAGAGCGGTGTTTGCCCACAAAAGTCTCGCCTATTAGGGTTGACGTATTGCCTTTCAAATAGGCGAGCCATTACCTGTGCAGTTCCCCACCAGCGACCTATGCTCCCAGGATTGATAAATAGCGGACCAAGAAATAGCCTGACCACTGCTTCGTGCCCGCTCCTTGCAGCCCATGAGAGTGCTGTTCGATCATATATCGTGTCCGCCATATCAGGCTGAGTATGCTTCTGTTGCAAGAGGAATTTCACTACTTCTTCACGCCCGTACTGCGCAGCCCACATGAGTAGCGTCATACCCTCCTCATCTCTCCGATTCACACCCCACTGCTTCTTCCTTATCAAATCAATTGCAACTTCATCAATGCTGAAATATGAAACACAGCGTAGCGCAGAGAACGGCATGAAAGAATCAATGTTCCAGTTGGAGTTTGACACGAAAAGCAATCCGGCTGATATGTGACTATCGTATTGACCGAGGAGGCCGAGCGCAAGGTGTCTTGAGCGGTCGGATGGTTCCATTCGCATGTGAGTTCCCCAGTATAAAGAGGAATATCCCAGTAAGGGTGTGCGATATAAGAGCTCGCTCACGTTGGCTTCCAGGTCAAGGCTATTTAGTAGGGAGCGCCAGCCTCCGGGCTCGTGGGAGCTGCTGGCCGGAGTATCCTTAATGCCCTGGAAATTGAGGTACGTCAGACAAGTCTCTGCTATTTTCGAGTGAGGTCTGTCAAACAGGTCGGCCTGGCCAGAAAGATACTCTTTGAGCGTGAAATGGACCAGCCTGATAGTTGAAGACCCTTCATCGACAGCCGCAAGTCCTTGACAACAGCTTAATACTGTCCGGATCGAAGGTAAATTATTGGTATTCATGTCTGTTGATCCTATCTCGACCGCTAGGGCATCACATATCTCATCCACTTTCAATGGTCGCTCAGAATGTGAGATCCACATCAGAGCCTCTATTCCGAGCCTTGCTCTGTCCCCTGCTTGTACCTTTATCCGTCCTATGGTTGCATCATATGCATCCCCTAACCCTAAGCCATTCGTCATTTTACCGAGTTTCTCTCGCCTCCGGTGGAGCGTTGTTTCCTGTAGGATCGCCTCGATATTTAGAGATACCAGCAGGAATCTAGGCACAGGCCTGTGAGCTCATAGCTTTACATATTTTTGCCAGTGCAGTTGCTCCAACTTACATTTCTGAAACTGTGTCGGGAATGCTCTTGATAATCTCCTCCTCCAAGCTCTTGTCCATCGCGTCCGGTGTTATATCCTCTTTTAGTTTTGCTCGCAAGAATCGAATTATATCACCTTTTGTGGGCGTTATGGATACAGCCACTGCCCTCCCAGCAAGATGTTTCTCCACTTCATCTCGGACATGCACCCTTCCCGCTAGAAATATCCGCGTGTTTGGGGACTTGTGTAGGATCTGTTCCAGCAAATCAAGCAGCTTCGCCCGATACTCGGCCATGCACTCGTCGAGAGCATCAATGCATATGAATATGTGTCGCGAGGACGAGATATCCTGTAACATCTCTACAACCTCGCCGAGTCCCAGTCTCCGGCCCCCGGTGGCCCCCTTCTGAGCCCGAAAGGCCTGCGCGATCTTTGGCGGAACCTCTTCGAGTCCACCAACAATCTGTCTCAGGAGGGAACTCAGGATGGTGGTTGGGGAATGCTCCTTCAACGCGGCGAAGTCAATGTAGAAGCACGCAACTGATGCATTTCGTCCCACTGCCCAATCGCATAGAGTATCTATTACCAAGGAGCTAGCATCACGGCTTCTTAGCGGCACATCTACTGTGTGGAGAATGTGCTTTCTTACCTAGTGTAGGTCTTTCCGACCCCCGGGTTTCCATAGCAAAACAAGGTTGAATTATTGGATCCCTCACAATGGTTACCATTGAACCAATTTCGATATTCCTCTGTTTGTAAGAGCCAGTCTCCCACCTCTCCGACTCGGTGGGCTCTAATATCCTGATGCCGGATCCATGACTCCAGCGGAGATAGCCATGCGAGAATCTTAGTACTCTCATCACCATTACTAAAGTTGTTCACGGTATTAAAGGAGTTGGTGTTATTGTAGGAGTTGGTGTTGGCATTGAACGAGTTGTTATTGAAAGAGTTGCTAGTTTCCCCGACACAAGATTGTGACATTTCGCTTTGTTTTTGGCGTTTGGAAGACTATAGACCCGAAGCAGAGGATCCAGAGGATGGGATCTTGAGTACGGTAGGGTCAATGGATTGAGTTCTGGAGGCCCAAGGAAAGCGGGGTCATCGTAACTTGCCGCCCTATTGTCGAACATCTGGTCCAATCAGCTCATCCAGAGCGCCTTACCGTATCCCCAAGGCCAACTTCTGGGACATGCAGTACCAGTCACGCAGCTGATCGCTTGTCGCGCAGTCTATCCTACACCGAAAATGCCTTCTTTCGTCGCCTCGCACCACAAGCACAAGTTCTTCAATAAGGTCCATCTTTTGTTAAAAGCAAGCTCTCACCACTGCAATACCAATATCGGATTTAAGTCAATATTATTCCGCTTATAACTAGTGAGAACTCTCAGATGGCAAATTTTCAAAAAGAAGAGAAGAAAGAGAGAGCACACGGTATTTTTCATATGTGTCTATCAGGTGCTAGGGCCACGATAGGTTAGGGGATTTAACCCAACCCCGGGCTCTTCCACCGTCCCGGAGCCCATTAAGACTGCGAGCGACAAAATAGGGTAGGGCCTGCTCCCTGGGCATATCGTACTCATATCATACTGGTGCGATACCGACTATTTTCACAGGGCCCCGGCACTTCTCTCTAGCCAACCAACGACAAGTGGCCTCTGCAAACTTGATATGGCAAAATTGATATGGCGGTTTGTTTGGCCTCTGATGTGTCTTGACCCGAAACACTGACCCGTTTAGAATAGCATACTTGAGTACTCGAGTACGAGTACCGATAGCACCGGCTATTGAGTTGGCCGATTAGAATCCTGGTGAAGCCACTGCGCACGAACCATAAAAAAGCCAAAACCAGCCCCTCGTCCTAAATACTCAAGTACAGTACTGTACGGTGCAAGGCTGAGCTCTGGGATAACTGTAGTTAATCATTTGTCGCGCATCTCACACCGAAAACGCTGTTTTTCGCAGAACTAGAACAAAAGGACAATTTCTTCAAATCGATCCAATGAAAGCTCCAACCATCGCAAAAAACATATTAAGATTCAAGATAATATGACCCCACCTCCGTAGCTTGGGTAAACATCTCCAATATTCAATTTCCAAAAAGAGGAAAACGAAGGAAACAAACAGTTCTTCACCCGAGTTTCCGTGCTAGTGTTAATACTTGAATAGCCTGGGCAGTTAAACCGAATTTCCAAGCTCTTTCACCGTCCCGACAGCAGATCCCCAGTGCTCTCGCGTGTGTGATGGGTGATAGGATGGGGATCCCTAGATCCTCAGCTCCTTAGACATATATCTTAATAACCCGGGGTGCTGACATTCTAGATTGCCGACCAACGGCAAGTTAGTAAATTGGAATTGACAGGGCACAGTGCCGGTAGTTTATCCCGTTTAAGAGTCTCCACTCGAATCGCCAACCCGTTGGAGCATAACAGTATATGATTTACAGGGCCAAGAAACCTGGCCTATGTGTCTAGCACATCCACATGGGACCTCTCCTCAGCTACGTTGTCGGCATCGAGATTGCGGTAGTCATAGCTCACCCTGACTTGGATAACGACACGAAGAGTGCTATCTTGAGGGCGTTGAATAAACTCATTTGGATACAGAATGATTGTCAGTTCCCATTTCTAGCTCTTAACGGCATCGCCGCTAATAAGGTTGTAGTATCTGCGAGATATTATGTTGCGGATCTGGATGCTCCTATTTCGGTCGTTGTTCCGAACAAGGGGTTGTTGGAGGGAGGGGTCGGGTAGATTGTGACAAGTGTTGTCATCGCGGTTAGGGTGTTAAGAATTCAGACAATCGTTCGGCGGGGATAGAATTCTCGCGTCTTGCGATGGCTGGTGATAATGAGTGTACATTGTTGTGTTTTTTCCTTGTGGGATGTTCAGTTTTCCCGACTGCACGTACGGTAGTCCGCCCTTTTACCGCTCTAGTTTTATTCTTAGAATCTCTGCTCTTGGGTCTCGGCAGGGTCAGTTGGAGGGTCAGGATTCTGTCGAATCTGTCTTGAATGATTAGTTTTTGAGCTCACGCTTAATGAACCATAAATCTGTGCAATCTTAAAGTCTCAGCCAACCTATTTAGAGGGACGAGGTAGGTCTTGCCGATAAGAATCCTGCCAATGATCATTCCTCCATAATTCGCTTCACCTAACCCCGTTCCCCGAGAGAGATTTCGCTATCTCATAAACACAACCTTTATCAAGGAAAAGAAAAAAGAAACCCCACCAGACATAACCGGGGGTGGAAAAAGAAAAAAAAGAAAAAAAAGAAAAAACTCTAAACCCTCCAAAGCCCAAAGTCAGTCTCTCTAATATCCCTAAGTCCGACCAGGCTCTTGCTTCCAACACTATCACCCATCCCTCCATCCCCAGCCTCACCATTTCTTTTCACATCGGTGGAAAAAAAACTTCACCCGCCCAATGCTCCCACACCACCCGAACCATACCTCCTAACCCCATATCCCATCAAATCTTCTGCGCCTTGCCCATGCTATCCTCCCTCTCACCCTCACCGTCTGCATCCGATTCTTCTAAACTAAACCTGGCAAGAGGCGCTTCATCGAGGAGCTATAAGAATAGAGAACAGCGCAAAAAATTCCTCGTCACGCCAGTATGCGAGAACTTCGTCTGTGGCGCCACCCGCAAAGCTCAATTTTCTCAATGCACTGTCCACCAATCCAACACAGGCAGATGCTGTAGTAGTCTGTGAAAACAGCTTCTCCATCCTGGCCCTATACGCTAATTCCCAGGAAATACCATGCAAATCGATCTTCCCCTCTGCCCTCCCCACACTGGCACGAGTAGCCTTGATTTGAGAAAGATCGCAGTCCGGGTCGGGGACATGCTCGCCACCTTCTAGCTGTGGGTTCTGGGCACTTATTCCCCATGGGTGACTGCCGGCTTTGGTGAATTCCCATGGGAGGCAAAGAGTTGGTTTGCAGAGCGGGAGAGGAGCGCCAGCGTGAATTTTCATTGTAGCGGTCCACTCCGGCGGTTCTGTAAACAGAGGGGGTGGTGCCGGGGAGTGGCTGCTGTGCTGGTACGTGAATGTTACGGTTAGCAGGAGGGTTTTATACAAACCGAGGTCGGTTTTGGATTGGGTTGATTTGTTGCTCGACGGCGGACTAGCTCTTGGTTGAATCTCTTGCGGTGTGGGTGGCACTAAGGGCCGTGGTGTTTCCTAGATCGACTTTGATGAGGAGGCTTCCTCTCTCGCCCGGGACGAGGCAGGGGATCCGGTGCCGCCGATTTCCTCAAGGATTCCTGAATCTCCTGCACGGTACAGACTGATGACGACATTCTGGGCTTCGCCAAGGTACGCCCCCATTCTTAGCATTGATGCAATCTCTTCTACCCCAATGGGCATTTTCTCGCTGCGACTGCATTTGCTACTAAGCCTCAGGCCGGAAGTGCTCAACGGAACACACCACCTGAAGACCGCATCTCGTTCCTGGGCCAGAACACAGGCCTAATACCAAGGATGTGAATCCGTATCTGCCTCATGAACACCTCTGGGAGTAAATTTATAGCCCCATCATCTATTTGAGAAGTCAGCAAGAATAAATGAACACCTCTATCTGCTCACGGATACCCTGTCGGGTCCGAAGGCAATGCCTTCAATTTTCTAATCGCAGCCATTTCTGCCCCCTTGATGTTGCGAGATGATGGCGGGATGCTCGTCTATGGAAGAGAGATATAATATCTTCTAGCAGCCGCCGTCTTGCTACACTTCCCGAGGCATTGAGAGTGTACACGTTATTCGGCATGACGCATGGAAAGGTCATTACCGTGACTCTATCCCTTGTGCTCTCCATTGACTCTACGATTAGTTTTGCCCCCGACTTCATACTCGAACAGGATGTACGGGAGGTATACAGACTACATTTGTCAGAAATTGAGAAGCAGATACAAATGGGACTCACGGTAGATCCATCAAGATGCCGATGTCCAGGCTAGCACCCTGTGACTGCCCGGAATATCCAGCACTACTGCTAACTTTCCCCTCAATCTCAACCGACATCCAAAATACATTCTACTTTCCAGATTGACTGTTGTGTATAGGAAGAGGCTGAGTAACCTATTTGGGAGTGACGCCAGATCAAGGATCGACATCGGTGGCTTCCACTGTCCGCACTTTTGAGACCTAGTTCTACTCTTCCCACTCATATTGCTATCAAATATCCCCCAAAAAATTGGCACTGCGGGCGCGGCTGAGGGGTGGGATGCTCCGGCCGTCGCGGGAAACATATCTTAATCCATCCTGGCCATCCAGTCGCCACATATCGCCAGCTGCAAAATTCTCTGAAAGACTCCCTTCGACTTGCTTTCCGGCATCTCCTGTTGCGTCTAGTTTAGTAGAGGAGATTCCCAGTAGCGTAGCGTAGGTAGGAACAGATTATGTAGAAGATATGCTATTGCTCCTCTCCTTCTTTTCGGAATTGGCACGCCTGACTACCGTCTGGCCGGGATTGCAGTCATCGCCTCGGAATAAACCCACGGCTATCTGTCTCCACCCTCTTGGTGGGGGCTTTGGAAGGGCAGTCCCTTCGGAAACCCAATTCACTGTTCCCAATCTTCCCAGCTCAAGCCTCCGCCTGGATGACTTGTCATATTTCGCACTAGTGCTTGCTGCACGTCGCAAGAATGCATTCTTCCTATGCTTACCCCCCGTAGATTGGTTGTACAAGTAGGAGTAGAGTAGTAAACAGGCATCCTCTCCGGTGGGAATAGAGGGGCTGTGCGACTCGCGTACTTCGGAATTATTGAGCTCCATTGGGACAGAACTTTCGCGGCGATGGGTATCAGCTCCGTTGCCGTAGTTGGAGACACTCGTCATGTGACCTGCAGCAGGCCATTGTAGCCAGGCCATCCTCCCTCCATCAGTGTTCGATCCTGCGCCTCTTCCGCCGGCAGGGTTCGGAGATTCATTGAGATCTCCGTCCCCATCAGATTTATCTTTGTCCCTATCCTTGCCCAATACACCAGCAGAAGAGCTACGAGCTCTAGGGCTCGGTGGGAAGTTCATTCCAAGGACCTCCTTGTTCGATCCTCTATCCTTTTCCTTCCCTTCTTGTCCGCCTCTGCTTTTCTTGTGGATGGGCACTAAGGGCGACCTTCTAATATTCATGATGCGTAAGGGCCGGGGTGGGGTGTAACATGGTTGTCATTTTTGGTATGATATGATAGGCGGTTGACCAGCAGGGGTTATCGTGTCCTAGCGACAAATGTCCAACGGTGTGCAAATCATTGGGAGGGAGGGCGGGTGGTGAAGGAGAAAGACCGAGGGTATAGGGTGGTTGTACATTTCCGTACGATAAAAAACCATCACACAACTGAGGCAGGTGATGTGGCTTTTGTGAGAGTTTTGCTAGGTGATTGGAAGTAATAAACTACACCCCGTCAGGTTATGGATGGGGCACATCGCGGTGATGGGTTGTGTTGGTTGGTTGTTGGCGCGTCGGATTTAGGCACGCTGCACAAGTATGGGTTGAGTTAAGCTTTTGCGCATGGACAATGAGGATTCTTGGCGGGGAAGGAGCAGCGCATGGATGGTTCTTTGTGGAAACACGAGCGATCTGCCAGACGAGACTCTGCTCCTAATTGCTTGATGCTTGTAAAAACGACTGCTATTGCATATGGCAAAATCTTGCCCAAAGCCTCAGGATTTTGCCCCTATACAATAGCAGCTGTTTTTACAAACGTCAGGCAATTAGGGGTACTCGAGTACCGTACAGTAAACTTTGCTTTGTTTTTCAAGAAACCACACTAGTAAGTTGCGCGTCCGCCTTGGAAATGTATGATAGAAGGAAATGAAATTGGTGACTAATGGTTGGAGATAGGGGAACCCCTCCGGAAGTTATATCTCGGTTCTCAACACACACATTGTTCTCAAACTATAAAGCGACCCCAACACAACACTTCAGCAACTATACCTCCATCCTCTCCACCCTCCTGACCAACAAACAGTGTGCGAACAAAGGTGGTTTGTTTCTTTTCTTACTATTTTCTTTATCTCTCCACGATCCAAATAACCTTCTTCCATCAATGGACACCCTACTACTCGCCAGGCCCCGCCCTTACAACGGGCCGGAGGGGATATTTTTGGGGTGATCCCCGCTCATTCCCTGGACGGGGCCCCGTTTCTCCCCACCAGTTTGAACGGGGGCCCATCGGGGGAACGGGCGCGGCCAGGGGCAGGGGCAGGGGCAGGGAACCCCAACAAAACACGCCCCGCCCCAGGCCGTTCAGCGGGGCGGGGCGGGGAATTGGGTCGGGGGCCCGTAACGAACGCTGCCAACAATCGATCAAAATCGATTCCAACGGACATCTCACTCCGCTAGAGTCAAAGCTCACAATTCCGTACCTTTCTGTGTTCGATCAGACCGATCCCGGCATTGCTGAAATTACTATTTCCGACCAACAACTATCGCGTTGGGCATTAAGGATGTATCAGAGATGGCCTTCGAGTTAATCTCTCCCTCCTTTGTCCCTCCCACGCCGCTCCCACCATTGCATTGCATCCACAAAACACCCATCCTGAGTCTATTATTAATCGAAATTCACTCCGCTTTCTATTACCTTTTTGTGTCGCCGCTTTCACTGTTTTCCCCCTCCGATTTTTACCCTGGCTCACAGGTTCTACCGGACATGTGCGTGCATGTCTTACATGTTGGAAGTTGTGGGGTTGGAATGATGAGATGATGAGTGTATGAGGAGGGAAGGGCGATGAGAGTTTATGGAGATTTGATTTGTACTTTAGGGGACTGGAGGGAAACTTGCATGCTCATTGGCTTTTTGAGCTTTAGGGTCGTTTCTGTTGGATGGGTGGACGTGGTGGATGTGAGAGAACTTGTCCCTATTCTCAGATGCGCGCCACTGCTAACTAAATAGAACTAACAAACATGTGTGCGCAACCAGTGGTTTACCCTCAACGCCGTCCTATCTTCTCCACAACACAACTAGGGTGGTTGCCCGTACCCTACTACACTCAACAGTTTCCTTGGAGGTATGTTTCCTCGCGTGCTGGTAGCTGGGTTGCGTCTTATATCTTAGTCTTCCGGGGATGGTGTGTTATCGATGGCTTGTATTTCTAGCAATTTATCGAATTTCCCATGTTGGGGTCGTGGTCTTAAATTTTCCTCGCTGGGATGTAGGCGTTGTGAGCTGGAGTTGCTTTGATAGCTTTTTGGCGTGGGTTTGCTGTAGGGACTCCTCCCATTTGAGCTATCTCGCATTGCTACACGCGCTTTGCCTCAATGCAAGGCGGGAACAGGGGTACCATCGGGGAAAGAGGTAGGTGAGAATCATTAAATACTTATCCCCCCCACCTACTAGGGGGAAAACATCCCCTCATACGCTCATGTCAAGATTCCGATATCCACTCCCAGTCATCCACTCAACCTACGAACGATGACTTATCAAACACGTTATCATAAACCCGCCCCGACTCTATTCTCCCGGGCGAATTCTACCGACTCCCCATAATACTTCCCACATCCCATACCCAAACCGCCTCATCCCAGCCAACACTAGCAGCCCACCCCTCCCCACCAAACAAGCACCAATCCACGCCTGCGCAAAACTCCGTATGCCTATCCATGACACCCATCATCCTGCCTCGCCCCCCGGGTAATCTTTCGATCCCGCCTACCCCTGGAACTGCAGTGTTGCTACTCCCGTCGCTCCATACCCGGACCGTCATGTCGTAGCTCGCACTGATGAGTACGTCCCTCCAATGCGGGCTCCAGGCGATCTTTCTTACTGCGTATTCGTGGCCGAGTAGTTCACCGAGAGGGCCTTTGCTGGGGAAGCGCAGGTCGAAGGTTCGGATTACCTTGTCGACTCCGGCAACGGCAAGGATGTCTGGGCGGTATTTATTCCAGTCCTGAGTGAGGAGTTCGGAGGGGGCGTGGGGAGATACAGGGATCGAGAGCGTTGCGGAGGAGGGTGGAGTGCGGATGTCGAAGAGGCGGACGATGGAGTCTGAAGATGCGGTAGAGATCAGAGTTGGGGAGTGTGGGGAGAACAGTGCGCTATAAGTGCAGCTGTGGATTGGGATCGTAAGGAGTGAGTGGGGGCTAGTTGGTGTCCACTTTCAAGACATTAGCTAGTTCCTCCTATGCGGAAGGCAGAAGGAAACAAACAAGTTTAACATTCCCATCCCAACTAGAGCTCACAAACCCGCCCTTATCCACAAGATTCCAACTAAGACAGAAAACTTCTTTCTTGTGCTCCCCCCAATTCGCAATTGGAAACCCCCCTTCCAGTGTTGTATCGAACAATTTAATACTCCCATCTCCACTGGCAACAGCAACCTGATTCTCATGCGACTCGCTGAACGCAACGTCGAAGAGTGAGTCCTGCGTGTCGTAGTATCGCTCGCAGAGGATCCCCGATGGGGTTAGGGAGAGTATGTATAATCGGCCGTTGCCGACGAGGCCGAAGTTGGCGCTCGCAGCAGTTGCAAGACGGTTGTCGTAGAAGGGGGAGTACTTCACGGAGTAGCCGTTGAAGCCTTCGGTTCGGTAGTGGAACATTGTGGGTGGAGTGCCTAGCGGGGAGAGGGGGCCGAGGATGCTATGAATGAAGGGGAATTTTGTGTGGTTGTGGAAGAAGAGTGATCGCGCAGAGAGAAGGAAAGAGGGGCGGTGGAGTTCTTCGGACCTGGGTGTTTCGTAGGGTAGCGTGTTTGGTGGGATAGACCCGGCGCTAGAGTGTTCATCAATTGAAAGAGCTGCGATGAGAGGCTCTCTGGTGAATGAAACCCTCACACCAGCTCCCGGGGGACGAGAGTAACCACCTTAGATCACCTGGGTCCATCACAACCAAAAACAGCCGAGGTCTCTGGAATGTGTAGGGTCTTGGCGGAGATGTCGCGCGTCTTGCTTAGCACCACAGTCACGTGAGATGAAACCACTCAACGCGTCTCCCCACTTTTCTTTGTTGTCACGAACAGTGGATTTAGTCCGAGAACTCTACCTGACGCCAAATTCTCCCCTCACCCCCTCATCCGTTCCCAAATTTCACGACTTCCCAGAGCATATTTTGTTCCCGGCCTCCGACAACCGGCCAACAAAATTTATGACCCGAGCAGTTAATCGGTGTTTTCCCTAAGCGGTGGTACAGGTATTAGCACCCCCCTGTTCAGCTCGAGTGTGAGGCCCTAAATAAGTACAAAGGGATTTACAAGAAATACGTTTTTAGATTGCAGAAACGAAATGCCGCCGGTGAAAAAGAAGTTGAGAAAGTCGCTAGATTCTTCTTTCTTCGAACCCAAGACGCAGAGAGCTAGAAGGGACTCTTCGGCAAATCCCAGGACCGCTAAGGTTAATGTCGAAGGGTGTTCGACTGCAGAGTATGTCTCTAAGGAAGGAGATGAGCAACTGGATACAGACACAAAGATAGCACTTCTCGCATCTCTCTATCCTTCGGTATCAACAATAGCACTAATGGACATCCTACTCTCTACTGATGGTTCCATAAATGCTACGAGCCAACTCCTAGCCGCCGGTCAAACCACCCAAGTACGAAAACCCCCTTCAGCAACCAACCAGTCGTCCCTCGAATCCTTCGTGTCGACCCAGAGCACCTCGGCGACCACCGCCGCACCAAAACCCCCACCCAAAGGCCAAACCATGCATCTCTACACCCCAGCATCAATAGCCCTGCACACCCCATGTATCCTCCACCCAACCTTCCTCCCACCCCCTCTCGCAACAGCCTTGCTACAAGAACTCCTACAAGAATCAACCACCTTCCCACCCCCCGGCAAATTCAACCTCTTCTCTCGCACCGTGCAATCCCCGCACCGCAGCGTAATGTACACCACAACCCCAGCGACAACACCATACTACTATCAGGGCATAACCCTGCCCCCCCCACGCGCATTCACCCTTTCAATGTCGACAGCCGCGGGGCTGGCCGAGAAGTACTTCCGCACGCTGGAACCCCGCGGGCAGATCACTGCCGCTTTGGTAAACTGTTATTCGGGCCCGCAACAAGGCGTGGGCTTCCACACCGATGCACTAACGTACATTGGCCCCCGGGCGATAATCTGCACGCTCTCACTGGGCGTCACCCGGGAATTCCGTATCCAGAAGCAGCCACCCAGCTCCCATTCCTCCGGCACCTATGCGATCCACCTCCCGCATAATAGTTTGCTCGTGATGACGGCGGGGATGCAGGAGAATTGGAAGCACTCCATTCCGTTAGTGCAGAGGGTTGACCGACATGAAGTCTCTGGAGACGTTAGGATAGCTATTACCTTTCGGTGGTATCGGGACGATTATGGGCCCGAGGTTACCCCAGCGTGCGGGTGTGGTGGGAGGATGGTCCTTAGGCCCGTGTGGGGCGGTGAGAAGTATTTTTGGAGCTGCGATGGAGAATATAGAGGTGTCGGGCAGGGGTGCGGCTACTTTCAGTGGGCGGTGTTTGGTGAGGGTGGAAGGCCGGTGTTTGATGCAGAGAAGGGGAAAACGGTAGTAAGAGGTGGCGAGGAATAGATTTGTAGTTATAAATGCGGCCTGTATGATATTTAATGGTTTAATGGACATGGGAATCATTACAATAGCCGTGTCCAGAAAAAGGACTGCCGCTTTGATATGCAGAAAAATCCTAAAGGATGATTCTGGAGATGACTGGGATGATAAATCAACTCAGGTTCGGAATAAAGGTTGCTGGCACTGTATCTTGAATGGATGTTTTTAACTTTAAACTAAGGGGGCAAGTTCAAGTTTGGTTGTTAGCCTCTAGTTTTTATGGGATTTTTTCTTTCTTTTTTATAGACTGTGAGAGAGGGAATGGGGGTTTAAAGGGTGTTCACTTACCCCTCTCCTAAGCGTAGGGATATATACAAGCTGTAAAAACAATGAACCTGACTTTCTTTGGACATAAAGTGTGAATTTCCGGTAGGTTTCTTCTGCCTGTAATTTCGAACAAACCGGCTCAGTGAAAATGCAAGTCTTGTTTATATTTCGAATGGCGGAGCTACTGCAAGCTCCTCATCTGCCTCAGAATCTCCGAGCACTTTTGGGTATGAATTTATAGCAACAACCTCTTCTGACAAGCAATATAAAGTTACTAAACACTTTCACAATATATGACTTAGATATCACAACGCCTTTACTAACTCAGTCATCTTTTTTATCTCTATAGAAAATGCAGAATAGCATAGTAGTCTACTTGGGGACTGGTGGGCCGCACCTGGTTAGGGGGAAGCTAGTGAACAGTAAGGCCAGACAGGGCAGTGGATGCGACATTTATGGAAAAATGCTGCGGTGCAAGGGTGAGTCAGTGGCTGGAAGAAAAAAGAAAGTAATTTTTTTCTATAAGATACCATCATCCCTGAACGTTATTGATAGAAAGAACACCACCAATTATTCTTTCTCCAGCTATGGGACTTTGTCCCAGTTCCCCTTCGTATTCCCTGAAATTCAAGGTTCTTCCCTTCATAACCCATCACTCGCCTACCCTCTTCTCAGCCACCTTCCTTCCTTCATAACCGGGGTGATGGGAACCCACTTTACCATCACCAAGGTAGAATATATACACTCCTAGAGCCTCACTTTCTTGAAACATACCAGCTATGATAATATATAGCGACTCCCAGGTGGAAAGTACGAGAAATTATTAATAAGACCTCGGGAAACAGATGATGCCATCTTAGTCCCATGAATACCGTAGTGGAGGTCTGGCTCCGCTGGTTGGGGTTGTGGGGTATGGGGGTATCGGAAGGGTGAAGGAACTGCTGGAATGTCCAGGCGTTGGCCTAGATTTTAGAGATGGCGATAGACACTACTTTATCTCACTGCTGAGGCTGGCTGTTAGGAAGTTCTGAGGGTGTTGTCGAATCAGGCGAAAGCTGACCCGGGCCCAGTGGAAAGAGGTACTCGAGTAGATTGAGACCGCTTTCCCAGGCTGCTGCAGGTTGGTAGGGTCGATTAAGTGGAGACAATTCCGCAATGGTCGGATAGACTGCACGTCCTGTTCCCACATGTCCTCAGAAAGCATAACTGATATGATACAAAGTGCGGTTGCTGGATAGACTACCCGAGTGGTTGGTTGCCTCTGTGGTTGTCGCTTGGCACTTTTGTTCACCTTATCACAGGTGACTCCTGTGAAGATCTATCGGCGGCGCTTGTAATATTTCAGACCTACCTCCATTCACCCCCTCCAACACTATCTTTTGCCAACAAAATTACACAATGTTGACCACAAACCCATCAACTCGAGGCCAGGCTGAGCCGGAGTTCGGGTTTAGTGGCACAACTAAGCGGGCCTTGGGGGAGTGTGGTGCGGGGCTCGAGCAGCGGGACCAGGAAAGCAGCCATTCGGGCTACCCTGGGGCGGAAGAAATCCCTAATAGTGAAAGTATTGGCCAAGCGCCCAAGCATGCAATAATAAACCAACGAACGGGCTTGCGATAACCGTGTGGTGAGACTGAAGCGGAGCTGAATGAAAGTTTGAAGACGCCAATGAAAAAGGGGAGGAGATGGCGCCGAAGTTGATCATGGAGATGGGATGTAGCAGTGAGGTAGTGATAGATTTAACCGTGTTGACACTTTATGATGTGGCCATCCTAATTAGTATGTTCTAGTGCTAGAGTTTATTCCCTAGGGCTTGTCTTGATTATAGTTGAATGGATAGATAGATGACTCAGATTCCATGATCTACGAGGAAAGTGGCGCAAGGAAGAAGACCCTTATACAGTTTGTCGACCACATCACGGAAATCTATTCAATGGCAAAAGAAACCCGGCATCCTTGCTATTGCCTTCACGAACCCTAAGAGTGGTCTACAAAACTGTATATACTGGAAAGTCGCAAGAATACCTGGATCACCGCAGCTATGGTGGTGTGAGAAGGATAGGAACGGCGGTTAAGAGGAGGATCCTGGATAGATTTGTGATCAGAAATCCTAATTAGAGCAAACCTTTGCTAGTGTTAATTGTTACTGATGGCGCAGTATATTTTTCTCCCAACATTTCCAAGGCTCTATAATAACGATTGGAAAATAGGTTGAAGGTGAGAGAAAGGGTCATCTGAAAAACGTCATTTGGGACAGTGTCAACAAGCGTGAAGCTGCTGGCGAGGGGCTCAAAGGTCAGTCAGCCGTGAGGTTTTGACGATCTACTTTCATTCTAATGCTTATACCGGGTTCACAGCCGTAGCATTTCAATTCTCATGCATCGGAAACAATGCCCGTGCATCACAGCAATTGATAGACCGAGAAGTATATCCACCTGTTCGGGAATACATCGACGTCTTCCTGCTCACGTCCGATCTCGAACGCCAGTTTCCCGATAAGTGGTTGATGGTGTGTAATATGATCTGTGATTTTCCAAGCTTACAAGTTTTAGATGGAAGCCAAATAGTCCTGTTAACTTGACGATAGGCTAGGAAGGTATTAGGGCTTGGCAGTACGGAGAATGAGCAGAGAGGCCAGAAGGGAAGCGACTCGGACTGCTTGGGCGGGAAAAATATTCTCCCTGAAAAAGAGAGGAATCTAGACCCAAAACTAGCAATAGAACACCTAGCAGTAGAAGAGCTAGTTCCTGGAGAGGTTCAAGGGAGAGCCTAGTCCCTACCCGCGAAAAGATTGGTCAGAGGCTAACGGATTTGATACTAAACCACCGAGGGGGCTTGCAAAATATGTACGGCAAGAAACAAGACGAGTTAGATAAAAGCCTAGAGGATCCAATCAAAAGACGAGAGGAAATGGACAGAAATTTGATTACAGAGATGGAGTGCGATGTTGAAATCACGAAAGATTCAACTGTGCTGAGGCCCTACGAGCTGGCCATCTTAATCGGTATTTTCCGGTGCTAGTGCAAATTCCTTAGGGCTTGTTTTGCTAACTGTTGGATGGATGGGTAGATGATTTCGATTCCATGATTAGCGAGTAAAATGGACAAAGGAAAGATACACTGATACAGTTCGTCGACCACATCACAAAAATCTATTCGATGGCAAATGAGTCTGGCGTCCTCGCTATGCGCTTCATGAACACTAAAAAAGGCAAAAAGAGCTGGGCCGGTAAGTCTAAAGACTATCTGGATAGCCACAGCTATGACAGTGCGAGAAGAATTGGAACAGAACTCGAGAGGGAGATTCTGGATGTGATGGGAAAGTGCGATCAGAAAAAAAAACTCCCGCTAGTCTCAATTGTAATTAATGGCTCAGTGTGCCTTGCTCCTAAGAATTTTAAAGCTATATAACAACCGCTAAAAAACAGGTTGAAGGGGAGAAAAGAAAGGCCACCTGAACAATGTTATCCCGGACTGTGGGAACAAGCGTGAAGGAACGGGCAAAGGGTTTGATGATTACTTGGTCCTGGAGTTTTGGTGGTATACTTTTGCTTCAATACTTACAGTGGGCTCACAGCTATATGCTCCCAATTCTCATGCATTGGGAGTGATCCCGGTGCAGTCAAGTTATTGGAAAACCTAGACGGAGATAAAAGCCTCGGAAAATTCATTGACGTGTTGCCAGTCGAATTCGATCCCGAATGCGCATTGGCGGAAAAGTGGTTTGTGGTATGCCATAATCTGCCCTTCTGCGAGTCTATTTGTTTAAAGCGGGAGCCCTACTGACTTCTATCAATTTTTGAAAAATAGTTACCAAAGATCTTGCTTGGTGCCATTTTGGATGATATAAAGACTCCCTATCTCCCCGCCTCAATTCCCTAACTCAGAAAATTGTTAACAATGGAAAACATTGCGATAGGCAAGATGCCTATAAATATAAGGCCGGGGACAACTTCCTGATGGAGGATTCAGATTAACTTGATCTTGATGTGGAGGTTTCTGGCACCGCATCTTGGGCGGACGTTTTTTAAATTTACAAGAGACAGGCACGCGATGGTTCGGCCACTTATTTTGGTTGTTACGGGATTCTTTCTTTCTTTTTATGGGCTATGGCTCCTCAGGTGTGGGGGAGCTCCGACGAGATGCTCACTTCTCCTGTTGTCTCAGTCCACGTGTATAGGCCTGAAAGATAAACAAAACTGGATTTTTTCTTCTGATCTGAATGTGAATTTATTGGTATGATGGGCTTCTATAATACCTATAATTCTGTACTGTGGTCCCGTATGAATAAGTGTAGTGAAAACGCAAGCTTCATTTTCCATTTCTAGCAGGGCGATTTCAGCAAGCTGCACTCTCTCGGAATTTTCCATCTTAAATCATAATCTCCGGTAAAACTCTTAAAACAAAACATAGAGCCTGTAAAATTCTTTCATGCAATATCACTTGGAGTCTAATTCAGATAACTTGTTGAAATAGCATTGTACTTCGGGATATGTGCAGTACTCTCTACGTCTTGGGGGTGCAACATAACAGGTCAGCATTCCTTAATCTCAGTTTTAAAGCTGTCCAACCTTATTCAACTCATCCTCTTTATTTCTTCCATGTCATCGCCCGAGCAAATTGATCGGAGAGGCAACTCTATTCTCATCTGCATTCTCCGTACCCTCCTTCCTTCCTCCACGACGAAGGCGACACTGTGCATCTTAACTGCGCCAACAACCCCGCAACAGAAACTTATTTTTCATCAATGGGAAAGAAAGAAAAAATTGCGACACGAGATATCAACCCCTTCTGGGGAGAGAGGGGGAGAGAGAGCGAGACAATGCGAGCTGGGCCCGTGAAAGCAGTGCGACCCCTCATACCACTAGTTGAAGCTATATAATATGCAGTACAAACACTGTACTTCAGGACAAGTGAAAAGATATCCAAAACACCGAACCAAAATCCCACCCACCACGATGAACACTCCGCATTTCCTCCTTTCTATCATAACTAACTAAACTCCGACATAAAGATGTTAATAAAAATGCCATTGGACCCCCGCAGAAGAAGAGCACGAACATACCATCCCATCCTCCCCCCCAGAACAACAGAGGAGAGCAGCTGAGATCCCCCAACAACAAATAATAAACCCAACCTGCGACAACAACCACCTCCGGAGCCCCCCCAGAATGGAAGTCCCCTTCTCCCACATACAGCCTTAACACACACACCACACCTACCACACACGAAGAAATCCAGCATCCACGCCACAAACCGACGCCGCAAAAATGACCCAAAAGCCAGACCAGCCATCCAAAAAAACTCCACCCTCCAATCCCTCCCTTCCCTCCCTTCCCTCACACAAAATTACATCACACCAATCCACAAAGACCAGCCTAGTCCAGTCTCTCGCTTACCCACTCACCACTCATCCGCCTCTCTCACCGTTAATATTTTTATCCATCTGTTTCCATAAAATAATCCTGGAGCCACGCCACGCCACCACAACCCCATTCATCTACTGTACATTACAAATCCACCACAGCTCTCATCAATAGATCAACAATTATTACTGTATCATACTACAACACCCGACTAGGTTAACCGTGAGACCGCCCCCCAGCAGCAGCAGCGATACTCCACAACAGGGTAAAATAATAAATAACAACGGGAATGAATCCTTCCCACCGCGCACGCCCTTTCTCGGTTCTTACAAGGGGGGGGGGGGTTCTGTGGGATTATCATAGCTTATGCGACCAGCTACAGCTGCTGCGAGTGATATTCCATGATGTAATTCTTCCCAGGCGCCCCCGCGCGCTACTGCTCTATACAAGTGGAGATTTGATTTCCCGGAAGCAATGGCGTATCTAGTGTATAGTATAGTATAGTTCGTGCAACAGCAGCCAAGATAATATGGAGGAGGAGGAGGAGGAGGAGGAAGTAATATGAGAAACTAGAATATGCTACAAAGCGGTTGATCGGGATTCTATCTAGTGATTTAGTTTTTTCAGAAACTGTTCCTCCCCTTCCTTGTTATCCATGCACATCAATCAGTCAATCGTACCAAACTTAACCAACCAATAGAGAGGAAAAAATATATGTATAAAAAAATGAAAATGAAGGAAGGAATTTTTTTGTATAGCAAAAACACCTAAAAAATAGCCTTCCCCAAACCCTATGCGCGGGAACCTCCACTACCCCCGCAAACTCAAACCAGACATAGCGTTCAGAGAGCCTGACGCCGCATAACCGGACGCCGACCATGTTGCCAACCAGGACTTTGCCCTCGTTGCGCTTATCCGCAAAGCGTATCTTGGCCAGCCCCAACTCGCGGACAATGCCAGTACACGGAGTGGGAAAGCAGTGATTTCCCATCACCAGGAAGCTAAGCTTCTTTGGGAATGTATAATACTCTAATCCAATCTCCCGAGCGCGCTTTATCGAAATAGCGGACTAGAGGTGGTTGGCCTCCTTCGCGACATGCTTTGCTGTCTGTTCCGTCCGCTGGATGTCAGTCAGTATTGGAGGTGATCCGGGGGAGCTGGCGTTGGACAATATTCCCGCTTGGTATTAGAAAGTCAGATGTTGGTTTACTGCCCGGGTGTGGGCCTGATATAAAACCCCAATTCCGCTTGACTGCGACTCCTGGAATACCTGTCAGCCCTCACACACCCGGGAGACAGATTTGAGGGGATTAAAATCCACCACTCACCAAACCTCACTTAGGCCTCCAATCCCCAGCGTCTTTGTTGCGCCCGCTTCCAAGAAATCTGACATATCCCTGAGGCCCCCCGGTTATGCCCAAGAGTATCATCTGATGAATTCACGCTTGTAACCGCTTGAGGTGAGAGATCTTCCAACACAGAATTAAGGCCAATCCCCTTCAAAAAATTCCTCTGGAGTGTTTCTGCCGGTTAAACCCTCTCCCTGATCCAGCCAATCTTTGCCTTGGAAATTTGAGGTGACCCGATAGGCACACCAGACATATAACTACTGGGCCAAGGCTCCAGCGTGGAATATCCCCGCGCTGCACGGAAACAAACAAACCCATGCGCCGGAAAGGAGTGCATCGGCGGGGCTCCTCACGCGACTTTCCGAATTATTGGTCGTTTAATCGGGCTTACCCCCAAAGACCCGATAGCCAGAAGGATTGCCCTCTGCTGCTGCTGGATTGTCCCATCAATGACCCGCACCCACTGTAGCGCCGTGTAGTGTGCCTATTTTTCCGGTAAAACGTTATCTCGAGCCCTCCGCCACTCCCTCCGATTAGTATGCTGGTTAGTGACTCTGTGTTTCAATAGATCGTATCTAGGAGCCTTTGATACGCTTCCAAAGAAATGTCAGATTGGCTCCATTCCCGCCCCACAAGGTGGCTAATTTCCATATCCGCCAACCCAAGGAATGAGCCAAAACTCTGGGATATCTTGTGAAGTACCTGAAGCCGGGGCAGATGATAAGTCTTGCTGAGCACCGAGTATTGGACAATGCCCCAATCCTTGGGGGTATTCAGAAAAGCTTTTATGCGGGAGTCATTCCGGTCCGAGCCGAGAAGGGCATTTCCTAACATAAAATTTGCAAAGCCCACTGTCTGTCCAGGCGCTCCACTTTTATTATCTATCCCCCGACCAGAGAGATGATCAAGATACCCCCCCAGCTGAAAGATCATCTTCTGTCCCATGTTGGTCGCTTCGGTCAGGCGTCCATTCGAGGTAGTGCGCAGTCCTGCCCCCTCCAAGTCTCGAATTTAATGCCTTCATCCTCAGGGGATTCGATGATCCGCCTAACGTTACGGAAATACTGGGAAAGCTCCGCCGTGTTTTTGAGGACGGTGGAAGCCTTATCATAATACGAGTGCTAGGTGTTCTTCACTAATCGCGACGCGAGTTCCAATCCCGGAGTCGGCTGCCCCCCTAAGCTCTTCTGGCATGCAAACAGGTGTGCATCTCCATCGCCATCAACTTAGTCATCTCGATACCCAAGTATCTAGTGAGCGGCGACTCCCCCTTCACAGTCCGCTTGGGCTCATTCTTCCAAAAGCTCCATTCCTCGACCATGCACTCCGGACTGATGTACACCATCTAACCGACGGGCCCCCCCAATTCTCACCAACAGACCGTCCAATTGGCCGGAGCGGGATCTACATCTATCTCAGCCATGGAAACCGGTATTCGGTAGATCCGGGATATTGCTGTAACGCTCTCGGCAACGATTCTTCGGAGAGTAAAATTACTCCCCCGCCGGTCATGCTCTGCCAGAGGCTCGCCGAGTGCACGATTTAGTCGGCGGATGCTCACCGGAGAACGGAAAAGGACCGGCCGGAAAATACGTTCAATCCAAACCTTCCCCAACCCAAGCCCCGTATTCGTATCTCCGGAATGAGCATAATCCCTTCGCTTCCCCACCGTTTTTTCTGGAGGCGTCGAGCTCTGCTGTCGGTCCCGTGGAGGGGCTTCGGGCGTCTCGTCGAGAGTGGCGGTCACATCAGAAAGCAGTGGTAACGGTTCCGATTCCGAGAAGGTAGGGGCGGCGGGGAATCGGTGGGAGTAGAATTGCGTCTATAAAATGAATTAGCAAACATCCTCCTGCTAGACCCCGCAATCAGAACATAGGGCTGAATTGACCGCCAGAGAAATGAAACAAGCACTGGCGTCTGCTTACGTAGGATATTAGAGAACGGCATCACCGTTAGGAACGATCACCTCAACGAATGGCCCATAAATATCATAGGCGGCGATAACCCCGACAGCATACTTCCCCACAAACAACTCGGAGAGGGAAGTCGAATGCTCCACCCTGCGTCCCAGGTTGAGCCACCGTGTATCGAAGGGGCTGGCGTGAAGAGTTGTCAACATACCCGTCGAGCGCGATGGCGCCGGCAGCCACCTCTCCGGTCTTATCAGGAACGCTATGGAAAGGTTGGAGAGGATTCGCGTTCTGCACCTTGGACGTGGTTATGGTGCAATTAAAGAAGGGCGGTTTATGAAGGCGGGTCCCATCTGTCATCCACCCAGTGCAATATGTGCATGCGACTACACCGCGGGCCACATATCTGTGCGCAGGCGAGGCACGCGTTGGGGTTTACATAGTTTCTGGAACGGCTAGATCTCAACTCTGGGATGGGAAGTTAAGGAAGATGCTACTAACGTTGCACGGAGACCCCAATCCTAAATCAATCTAAATGCACGGATTAGTCCATGCAAGCCACGAAATAGCAAGGGACAACAAACCTGCATCCAATCAATTGCCTCGTGTTCTGCACCCACACAGATTGCCACCTCGGGAAGGCCCCCAGCGCCGTTTTTCCCCCCTACAATCGGGTTAGGGTATGGCATTAAATACCCGCTTCTCTATCTTTGAAAGCACCATCTTGTCCTAATAAATCTTGAATGCAGCGATCGTCCCCGTGCACGCTGCGGGGCTGGGAATAAACCTCGCGGTAAACCCGGCTAGTAACATCCACGCCCTGCTCGGAAAGAAGAAATCTCTTGCAAGCATCTTCTGGTCTCCCCTCAGTGGGAATGAGTACTTTATTTGCAGGGCATCCGGAGTGAAGCCGCGGGGACTGAGCAACATTTCTTGAGACTGCCGGGGCAGGCAAGAGGAGGGCCCCGGCGAAGTGGCGTGGATGGAGGAGTAGTCCCGGCCGCGCCTTGAGTAACCCAGTGTCCGGCCCTCATGGGGATCACTCGAGGCGAGGGGGCTAAAGTAGGCTGTCTGTTTGTGGTGGTGGAATGCCATGATAATATTATGATACCCGAAAAGGCGCAAAGGGACCAACTCTCAATTCCGACGAGTTGGGAAGGCGGGCGAAGGGGAAAACAATGGAAAATCTAGAAAAAGGGCAGAATCAGTAGTTTAAGACTCAAAGGTGCCCCCCCCCCCTGGCTCTGTAGAATCATGCCGCAACACAATGGCTAGTAAAGTACCGAAAGAGAAAAACACAATACGGTGGTACAGTACGGTACCAGGGCCTCCCTACCTGTCATCCTGGGTCACGCTTTGGCGTTACACAATCCTGCCGATATTACTTGTATGCAAGTTAGTTGCTCTTCAAGGAGTGCCCACTCGCTGTGGCATCTAGTGCTGTACGAGTATCCGGAAAACCTGTATCAGTGCGAGACCTCGTGTGTTAGACCAAGTAGAATAGGAGAGGAGAGGTTATTATTTTTCTATGCAACAGAGCAACCCCACATGAGTACTGTACATGGGGAAAAAAAAAACAAAGCTCACCCCACGACGGAAGCCGACAAAAAAAGCCCTGTCACACAGCTCATGACAAAGGTTAAAAAAAAGCAAGGCACACCCCACGACGGAAGCTCACAAACAATGCCCCAGCACACAGCTCATGACAAAGGTTAGTGTGCTCATGAAGGGCGTGTTGGAATTAACTTGTATTGAATGAAGCGAATCCGGCGCCATGCCCAGTGTTGGCAGCCGTCCGGGGGCCCGGCGGGACCCCGCGGGGGGACTGCCAAGAGCCCCAGACGGGACGGGACGGCTAGCTGTAGTCCGTCCGGGGCGCTTTAAGGGCAGGACCGCCGTCTTCAGGCAGGACGGCGGGCCCTACTCGCGGTGTCGAAGCGTTTTTAAAAAAGACTGCTATTGCATACGGCGGAGATCCTAGCAAAAAGGCCAAATTTTGATGGTATGCAATAGCAGTCTTTTTTAAAAACGCTTCGACACCGCGAGTACAGGGTGAGACATGTTAGTGCAGGGCAGGGGAATGGATGGCAGGGGACGGCCGGGGACAGGTGAGGACGGCCGGAGATGAGTGAGGACGGCCGGGGATGGGTGAGGACGGCGGGGGACGGCACGAATGATGTCTCATGATTCTATATGATTGGTTCGGAGGTGCATTATTTCAACTTCGGCTAGTACCGGAGGTCCAAGTGCTGGACTACAGTCCCCTATAGTCCGTTCGGTCCTAACCTTCCCGGGCGTAGTCCGTCCTAGCACCCCAAAAAAGACGGACTATCAGCCGTAGTCCGTCCCATCCTACTCCGAAGACGGACGGACTGGACGACTGAGAACACTGGCCATGCCCTCCGAGTCACTGCGACTGCCGGGGGCCCAGCAACCTCCCCAACTTCTAATTTACGTCGATTCTCCTCATCCGCAGTACGAAAAAAGGCCAACACGGTGTCGAAGTCAGCTTGTTCTGGTGCGGCCCACTCCCTTGTGTATCGGGATGGGTTTGCGAGCATCGAGGCCCGCTTGTCAAACATTTCCACCATTCGTTTTGACTCTATACTATTTGTCAATATTATTTTCATAAAGGGATTAGTGAACTTACTAAAATATTGTTCACAATCGAGGAGCGGCACACCATAGAGGATGTGGAAAGTCGAAGTATCGGTCAGATAGCCTTGACTGAATAAAGCTGAATTGGTAAGGAAATTTCCCTCATGGGCGGCTCTGTTCCCGGTAGGTACGTCATTTCGATCGGAGGACGTAGTGCTGATAGTGTCGGGGCTGTTAACATCATTCCCAATGGATTTGACAAAGTGGTGCCAAAAGCGGAGCCGGATGGCTACAGCAGTTTCACGCAATGGTTCCATCATCAACATCCACTTCGAATGACGTTTTTGTTCTTCTTCCAAGGTTCTTAGCTTTTCTAAAATCAAGCAACCATGCTTATTAACGTAGGTATAGCCTTCATCAAAAGACTTCTTGGTAACGTCCCTGCAGGCAGCATGGGGTTGATGGACGGCGAATGTTTTTTCGACTACAGGATCTGGGTATCCCGGCACCTGGCACGCTACTAAGGCCTCCACCATGTGATATCTCTTATGAACCGAGATACTTGGTATGGGGGGGGGTAACACAAAGGGTTTGGCAGAGATGAGATTCGGACGGGAGATTTGCTTGAGGAGTGGGAGGTCAACAAGACGAAAGCCTATTCTTATTAGCTTCAACTAACCCCGCAGTTATTGAATATGAAGAAAGCTAATACCAATTGCAAGGTAGGTTTGTTTCATTTTGCTTAATAAATGTGGAAATAAGAATGGCAAGAGAGAGGTTTGAAGTCGTTTTCTTTTCTGCCGGAATTCCGAATGGGTGGAGGGGGGCGAGGTGGGAAGAAGGCAAGAGAAGCTATCCCAATCGCTTTTACCCTCGGAGCACGTTGCCCTTGCGTAGGTCTCCATGCGCGTACCGGTACCATGGTTGATTTGTGGTCCCCCTGGACTGCGGCTCTGCCCTAGCCCTGCCCGTGCACACAAACCCTGTAAACCCCATAAGCGAAACTCCATGCCCCGCCGGGTGCGGTAATATGCTGCGCTTGAACACATTCCGAATATGCTTTGCAAATTACCGCCTCCCTGTAAGAAATAGCCGGGTATTTGGCGCATCTTTAATAATCTGTCGTAGCGCACGGGAAGCTCTGAGCGATCCTGTGGCAGCAACTCGTCTACTGCGTCGACACAGATGTATACGCGCTCAATGGTACTGCTTACGAACAATTTCGGCGCATCCGACAACCGAAGGAATTTGAGACCTCCCCGCCCCAACCCATTAAAAGCCCTTTGAGCTTCCCCGGGAATCCCCGCTCCTCCAGAAATAACCTGCCTGAGTAGGCCCCCTATCATATTTACCGCCGACTGGTCCTTCTGCGCCTGGTAATCGCAATAGAAAAACAAAACGGCGATATTCTGTCCCTGAGTTTGCTCGCACAGGGTATCTATTACCAAGGAACTGATTTTGTTGCTTCATTGACGGTTTCTGGAAAATCACCCTGTATCATACCTTATATACGTCTTGCCAACCCCTTGACCCTCACAGCATCGTAAAGTAGGATCCGGGGAGCCGTCCCGACTGTTACGCTATGACTCGAACCCATTCCTCTGTAGAACCCAATCCCCAACACCATCCAGTCGATGATTACTCACATCTTGATGCCTTCTGCTAGGTTCAAGTGGCGACAGCTATGCCGCAATCCGTGAAGGCTCTTCATCCGCCCCGACGTTGATGGTGTTATTATAGGAGTTTAACATATTCCCTACATTCTGATTTGAGTAACCATAAATCCTAGTACTCACGTTATAGTCGATACAGGAATTCGGTGTGTCGTGCCGGGAGGGATCAGAGGGACTCGGTCCTCTGTATCCGGTGGGTAATGTATTCATAGCGGATAAGGTCCAGTAACATAGGGGAGAATAGCGTAGCGGTGGGGTAGCTTATCGAGGAGGTTGATAGATGTCTACTTCCTTCAAGAAAGGCTAAGAGGAGATTCCTTTCTTGTAGGGATGTTAGGTTGTTGTTTCACAAGCATAGAAGCGCTAGCCAATCCTCCTCATGCCAAGGAAACGAGCCCTGCCTCACATCCCGTATCAGACCATTGTCCGAATAACTTTCATAGACTACGGTACCGGTATTAGAAATGGCCATTTATTGGAAATGTTGACGGACTAACCCTGGTATTCGAGAATACGGATGATCGATTTGAATTTGTTGATTATCCCTGCTCACGATGAATTCTTGTCGTCTTTCCTGCGACTAAAGTTAGCCCCTGGATACTGGGGGGATTTCGGAGAAAATATGTTGGGATCTTAGACCAAGTAGCGACAATGTCTATTGACCGGCAAGCGTGAAGAGAAAGAAAAAGGGTGGTTTTGGAGTTACCGTAGAGAGAGGTTAGCATGCAACTAAGCTTAATAAGCGATGTTAGTGTCTGGGGAGAAGTGATCACATCGTATTCATCACAAAATCACAACTCACCATGCACCATGTCTCTATCGGTAGTTCAAGCTTTAACGTCTTTTCCCTCCTTTTTGATGAAATGGGCCGAGAAAGGTGCACAGTAAATGTGTTGGTTTCTTCTATCCAGAAATCGGCTCAACGGAAGGGGTGTTTGAGGGAAAGACAGCCTGGATGACGGTCTGTTGAAGGACGTTAACGGATGTGCAATCTCTGGCTTAGTTAGAATTAGGCACCCTGTATGCGGTTCATAGGCTGACAGGCGTTCGCCTGTTGGAACATATTAGGTCGGAAGACGGCTCAACCCTATATCCGTTCTCGCCCTAGAACGTTCGCTCGTCCACACTTCAGTGTTCCTCCATCACACATGGGCTTCCTTGTTGCCTGCGCTCCTCTCTGATCCTGATGCAGCACTCTACTACTGGGGCTATTATACCATCACTATTTATGAACTGCGAAATTTAGCATCATCAACAACACGCAATGTTCACGAGTCTCGACACAATCGACACCGAATCCATCTGCATGTCCCACAATGCGGTGCCTAGGTGATATTAAATATCTGGAAGAGGCAAAGCCCAACTGCTAACCCAACAGAACAAAAAACGACTCTAAAGATGCTAAAAAAAAATGACAAGGCAATTCCTGGTAGCGAAGGATATTCAAATACACTCGGTGAAACGTTCCGCGGCGTTTATTGGGGAGGGAAGGGAATCTCTTTCCCACCATTGAATTTACTAGCACCTACAAATGGGTACTAGAGGGTTCTAAATCATAAATCTCGGCCTGAGCTGGTTTGGAGATTTGCTGGAATCTAGGCACTGAAGACCTTCTTGTGTGTCAGGTTGAGGAAGACTGTGGTTCCGGTGAGAGCGGATCCGAGGCGAAGCAAGGAACACAACTTAAAACGTGGCTTCAGTCCCATTTTTCCCAGTCCTTATGTTTGATTTATTATTTGCCTTTCCATTTTCGTTTTAGCTGTTTGGCGGAGGATTTTGGAGAATCGGAGTTGACATCTTCGCTGCGATTTTGCTTCACACTACCACTGTGACGATGATTTAGCCCTTACAGGACCAAGTGGTTAGAGCAATAAAAGGTAATATTGGATCATTGGGGTATAACGCGAACCCTGCAAGACAAAGTGCACCAAGCCATCCATCCATACAAGATACCTCAATGAAAAGAAAGATCCTAGAAAAGCGAAAACACCAAAACAAGGCAAATCACCCCACCACTTCGGACAACCTAGTCCTCGAAGATTTTTCCCTCACCAGCCTTATCAAACAACATAAGAGCCGCAGCCTCCCAAGCTTCGTGAAGATTCTTAAGCTCTAACTGGACCCAAGCCTCGCACTCATAGTAGTCCTCTTCTCTGCCCGCCTCGCCCTGGGCCATGTTGCGGAGTCCCATATTGGTGACGCTAGTGATTTTATCTTTGTAGTTGTTTTTAGTGGCTTCGAAGAGGTGGATGTATTGGGTGTATTCCTCGTCCGTGATTTTCGGGAATTGAAATTGACTAGCGGGCGAGTAGCGAGCGAGTGAAAGAGAGCTCATCGTGCAAGCGATCTGGCAATGTACTAGCGGAGCGGGTGCGAGGAAGCAGTTTTAGGAGATTTGTGGCTGCTGGTAGGTGTTTGATCGAGGATGTGCGGTGCTGAAGGGAAGTGGTAGCGAGTTTGTTGATGAGGAGATTTTCGGGAGTGAATGACTGCCTTCCTGGACTGCAGCTCAAGCGAATCTGCAACACCACTGTTAATGCACCCTATCATTAACCACCATCCTGCCTGACAGTGGGACACCGTTTTCCAAAATTTACCTGTTATGAGGCCGAGCCAGAGGAAGTATTTGCAGGATTCGATTCATTTGCACCGGTAAAAATAGAGCTTTGATAGCGGCTTGTTGGAGGACATATGTGGTTTAGGATTTTTTTATAGATACTTCATTCTGCTCATTATTATTAAAAGTTAAGCTCAACTAAGAACCTAATCCATAGCCGTCCTCCGTCTTCTGGCGCTTAAACATACCTACCGCACTTCATCGATACTAGCAAACTTGGGCTAAATTGCCCGCCTGTCCGGTTCATCATCACTTGTCACTCGACAACAAACAATATCTCTGAAGCCCAAGCAGTGAAAAGAAGCGAGAAAAAAACCCAGCCACTTCAAGAACCATATATACTGTCGTTACCAAACCGTTGGAAACAGGATCACCTGGTGTGCGAATGCCAGCACCATTTGGCCGCGGTAGGCGTATTCACAAGCTGAGGGACATGCAAGTATTGAAAATCCTTCTCCGATTTGTTTCCATCCCTTCCTATCCTCTTCTCGCCTGAGACCTTAGCGCTCCCTCCCGTTCTTTCATTTTTCTCCTTACTTTCCCCTCCCTTTCTACATACTCAACAGGAGCCATATTATTAAACTCCTTCACAGCTTAATATAAATTCTTGCGTTCACTTGAGCCTCCCCACTCCCTTGCATAAAGTTCTTTTCGACGACCATTACCTCTACTCCCGGTATTTTCAGCGCCGACAAATAATCCCGAAATCTCCCCTCATAACTCACCACCGAGATTGCCACCTTAGCTGCCCGGTTCCCACCCTATGGTCCCCGGACCCGAGCTCTGCAGCGCATCTAAAATAGTTAGGAATCGTGTGACAACCGGATAAGCCTCTATACTATTCGCTGCCAAATTCTTGAACCCGAACTCAGGAGCGTTACCGCTGGTGTGTTACCAGACGTACTCCATCCAGCTCCGTGAAGAACCCAGCTCCCTTCCAGTAAATGGTAGGCACAATATTACCGTTGTGGCCGTGAATCCTACCATGGGGTATACCTGCGTCTGTCAGTACAGTATGGGATCCGTGGGGAATTATAGCGCTAAGGTGATCAGCGCTTGCTGAGTTGTGCGAGAAGGGTTGTGTTGGTGGTGGGAAGTCAGAGCTAGCTAGAGGGATTTGTTATCAGAGAATATGCTTTAAGCAGTATCCCTCCATCAGAAAGAGAACCCCGGGTTCTTCCTGCAATGGGCCACCCTCGTAGGAGCGAATAGGAGAAGCGATTCCGCGCAGCTCATCGAGGTAATTCGCGAACCGAAGGACATGCCTTTATTTACCTGTCCTATTAAGGTGCATCCAAACTTTATACCACGGGTCATCCCCAATTTTTTCTATAATCATGTGGTGGGCTAGTAGCACACTGCCGCCGCTAGCACCTCCACGAACACCTTCGACATTCGCCCATCAGTAGTGAGTGGTAGAAATGGGAATTTTGGTGGCGGCTCGGATGAGAGCGTGAATGTCGACTCGTACACGCCCCACTTCTGTGGGGAATCTTTACCATTGACCGTTGCTGAGGTCGAAGATTTGCTAATATTGTTGTTGTAGTAGATTCTGGGGGCACCCGTACAGCGTGTGAGAGGGTGGACATGTAAGGGGACCTTTGAGTAGGGACTTGATCGATGACGACCCCCCTGGACATTGCGTGCATTACTTTTGTGAGTGAGGATTTTGTTTGGAGATATTGGGGATGCTAATACGATGTGTTAGTTTGCTGCATGTATTTGGCTGAAGTGTGGAGAGTGAAATAATAGTATCAACGGGTTTATTGGGAAAGGATTTTATAAATTTTGGCCTAGAATCCTAAACTCAGGTTCTAAATAACTGTTAGTATTCATGAGGTACATGACTGTTCGACTGTTAGACCACCTTCATAGGATGTGACATTGGAGAAAAGTTTCAAGTTTCAAGGATTGCTTGGCTTCCCCCACTCTGATCTTGGGGCAAGGAAATAAAATTGATGAAGCAAAATGGAAAATATGGTAGCATCCTCACAATATTTTGTTCCATCGGGGCACAAGGAGGTGCTGGAGCACACCGCCGGTAATGGTCCGGTATTAGTCACTTAGAAACAGCCAATTTTAGTGCTTTCCTTGTTTCATCACCTTTGTTCCACCGCCCAATGCATTATCAGAGCGGTGCCTCATAACAGTAAGTGAGATAACCCGCTAAACAATCCACTAGATACCTCCCCACCCCTCTGGAGGCTCCAATATCGACTACCCGTCATTACTTCTCACTCAGCTAATAACAAGCTCCAACGCTAAATCTTCACTAGTATAGGCTCCTCGAGACTTGGAAGGTGAAATTAGTTCAGGAAATCTGGTATCATATTTGCTGACATAGTTTTTTGCCCTTTTCCTTCATTTCTTCTACCCTCTAAGCCCCTCGGAAACTAGTTGCGGTCAAGCGGGGGAGCAAGGGAACCTGATTAGATAGGTTGATTACAACGATCAGATCTCGTTTTTAGAAAAGGATGATACAGTAAGCCTAGCACAGCCCCACAGAGGCCTCGAGGGGAGTCTTCTGTTCCCATCGGCTTAAGGGCTTTCTCTCCTTCTTAGCTACCCCCCCCCCCCCCACTCCTCGGGCCGCGCTGCCGTCGGCGGTCTGCAGGGATCCGCCCTCTCCAAGTAAGGAAGCGCGACCTGCAGTAGTGCAGAATTATTAAAGGTTTCATTAGCTAGGAGTTTGTCTTTAGGGCCTATGGAAATAATAATTCCTCAGTATCATATCATGATATATCGGGTACGGGCTGCTTCGATCTTCTTGTCGATTGCAGATATGATATTATGGATAAATTTTCTTGTAAAGATGAAGGGCACTTTCTTGAGGGAGGAGCGGAAGGAACAAGGTGCGCCACCATCCTCGTAGTGACATGCTTATCTGGCAATTCTTCGGTGCGGCTCGCTACCCATGAATTTAATTGATATATTGAGACCAGTGATAATAACCGCACTCATGTATAGAATTCTGGTATCACCTCTTTAATATTATCAAATAATGAGTTTATTCGCAAGTTGGCTTCAAAACACTTCCGCCTCCAGAAGTAAACTGCTTATTCGTTCATTGACACCCTCCCGTGGAAGTGATAATTTATTCCACGTGGTGGATATAACAATAGTCTCTGATACAGTCGTGACGATCAGCAGGTAACAGGGGATCAGCGGCGGGTATTTTTTTTGTCACCTTACTGTTGAGACCCGGGTTACCCACTACCTCCGCCAGGTGTCTAATCTCCGTCTTCGGAGACAAAAAACACCAGGAAGGATGAGTTTTTCCTCACAAGTTGAGTCTGAATGTCCTGAGTGCGCCGCATCTCCAAACTGGTATTCGCAATTTCTGTTAACCTGTCAAACTAAACCTATAACTTAGTGGGTTGAGAAGCAGGGATTGATGGAGATTAGAGGCCAGGCCGAGGTAGTTGATAGCACGAATTTTAAAGGTACTTTAACGAATTCGATTTTCTGCTTGCTAAATACCCCGCTGGTCATCGGCTGATATTCGTCACCCTATCGGAGACTGCACCTCTTCTTAGAATAGTGGATCCATTTAAGGGAATGACAGTTACCACCGATTTTTATTTATTCCCTGACCCTTGTCTTTATATACAGTTATGTCCCACCCCGGCAGGCTATAGTCGAATGGGGTTTTCAGTTTATCAGTACCTGTTCACTCCTATGATGTGGTAATCGTAGCACTTGACCGCCAGCCTGGAAAAGTGCTTTTGAGTTCCCCGGTCCGAGTCCTCTAGTATAGTGCCTAGCGCTTTGGAAATGAAAGGAATACTTTGTCGAAATTTGGATTGCGAGCTCTTTGTCTCTAGTTCAAGCAAACCAAAACCCGCAGACCCTCCCCGAATGCCACCTATTTGGCTACTACACACACAGTCTGACAACAGGTCGACTCATGTTCTCTCACGGCTGCAACCTGCTCCTCTTGGATAAAACCCCACACTTCTGGATTGGAAATATGGCCTTAGAATAAGGAGAGGTGCGGTGGATCATAGCGGTTGGGCCAGCCTACGAGTACCTCTCCCTCCGATGAAAGAAAAGCTGAGAAAGTACCAAGTGGCGCTACGGCGCATTATGGATCCCTGGGATGCGACAGATATTCTATCTTAATAAAAATTGCTAGTAGAGAGCTTGTGAATAGAGATATGAAGGAGATAAACACCCACATGGCGACCGAGATAGGGGCACTTGAGGGGGCAATAGGGTGAATGGAAGGGGAAATTTAATAGTGACAAGAAAGGAGGGCATCGGGATAGAAAGGAAAAAAGAGAAAGTAGGAAAATGGGAAGAACTGAGAGAACGAGAGGCCTAGCCTAGCACGCTTTTTTGTGAAGGTCCGCCGCTGCAGTTACAGCTATTCTCTCAGGCGACCACAAATCTATTCTGGCAAGTAGACCGGATTACCATAAAATCTCCTATAATCACTATCTGATTACTCGGCATGCGCAGGCCTTACCCGTTCGGGAAAAACACTAATCCTCCCTGGGGTTTTCTGTTCCTGAACACGGGGATCAGAGGATTGTACGAGATTATAGGATACAGTACTCCTATTCTCCGATCATTTCTCAGGATACTGCGCCCCAAATTATCCTCCGATATTACTCTAGAATCACAAATCATTTCCAATTGGATGCCCGATATCCCCCGAGGCAAGGCGAGATCTTTTGACAAATCGAGATTGAGACGGAAAAGTAGCCGCGCCATCCACTGCCGAGCACCGAGAACGCAGCAAGGTTGTCTCTGACTATTCAACGGTGACAAAAAACTCACCCCCTAAACTCCGTTTTGCGATCAAAGGAGGAAGAAAAAACACCCGTCAAGTGAGTCCAACTCAGCGTGGAGAATGCGAGCCGTAGGTTAGACTCCGGCCCCCAGGGAGCCACTGAGGGGTACGAAGGTGGAACTTCGAGAGGCTCCTGTGCTCCACAGTGGTTCCCCTGTTTGCTTCGAAAAGCTTCAATGGCACGAATTGGATCTCAAGGCCCGAAGAATGGCCTGAATCCACCAGCCAAGCTCTCTCCCCGCTTTGAATTCAACTTGGCTAACCTAGAGATTTGCCTAGAGCTTTTCTAAACATATTGTTACGGGGGTGTGATGTTGGGTAAACAAGGATCCTTAGATCTACAGGATCAAAACGGCAATTAAGGCAAGGCCCACGGAAAGCGTTTGTTCCATGGAAGCACGGCCCGTTAAAGAACATATTTGCTACGTCTGCTAGGACTATTTCCCATGTCATTAGCCTGGGGGTCTGTGGCTGGTAAGCCCCAGGGAATATCGCCGATAACATATATATCGTTCTGCTCTATAGCACAATCAGATCGCCCTCTAATTGATGATTACCTCTTCCCCAAGTCCGTCCATCCCTCGCCCGATGCGTATCAGGATAGGATTATCGTTTCTAAAACTTACCGGATTATCTGCCAGGCATCATTCCGGGACCTGAGCCCGATCTTGTCTATGCCCTCCTTTCGTTCGATTCACACGTGCTGCAACCGGACACAAGTATCGGTCCACCCGGTTCGCGCCCCGGTGGTGTCTCGATCGGAATACCCTTTTGATAAACTTGGTCGGACGAGAGTGAAAGCCAGGAGGACTAATAAATTTCTGGGGGCGGTAACGCCCACCGACAGTTCCATCCTAGGGTGAGCGGGATATGAAATCTACGTAGGTTTTGACTGCTGACGTTTTCCCGGAGGTCCAATAGGCACTGCTAGGACTGCAAAAATAAATCATCAATTTCAGGACCCAAGACAGTTGCAGGGCCAGCGGGGAAATTAATCCAGGTACGATGCTAGCTCCATCATATGAGATGTTTTTGTTAGGTTGGTAAATAATGGGCTGATGGATCACAAGGCAGCCTAAGCAGAGTTGTTAGTCCCAACTACGAGTATCCAGAACCTTTGTCATACCGTAGGGCCCCAGCAGGAGGACTCCAGATATGGTTCTTACAGGTGCCCCCCAAGTAATACCTGAACATTTGTGTCTGGATTTAGTACTCGAGTATGGGCGCTCGGATGTGCACAGACAATCTACCGTGAAAACCCCCGGTCCTTGTGTTCAGGTACTATTTGAAGGACACTTGTGATTGGAGAAATACGGTAAGAGTATCGGCTGCGACCTTCAACGGGGGCACGTGGGAAATCCGTTACGGGAGCAGGGGTAGTCGGCAGGCAAAGAGGTGAGTTCGTCAAAGTACCGGTAGGGTAACGAAAAAATCGTTGCAACTGATCCCCGTTTCTACACTCTCATGTACGAGTATGGTACTCCTCGAGTAGCTGCTTGCGCCACGTGCCCCGGTTGATCAAGGTTGTTGATACAGGATCCGACAAGAAGTTATGGAACAGTTATCTGGGGTTGCCCAGCTAAATATATCCCTGCCAGCTCCGCTTAATGATCCTTCCCTCGTACCATGCCGGTACACAAAGTGATATTTTTAAATCCTGATGGAATTCACCGTTATTCAGCCTCCTAAATTCAACATGGCACTTTATTAATATGATACCTAATAACACGCAGGGGGTATCAGATAAACCCCTACCGGAGTATGGCCCGCTCTACCCCTCAACCGGTTTGTAACCCCACCTGACAGCCTTCATGCATAATAACACCCCGGTCCAGGGAAATGGTTAGATTGGCGGGATTTTAACCAGGCTACTGTCAACCCCTCACTTGGATTCGCCTGCGCCCTAACACCGAGCAACTTACCTTAAGCAACCCCCACCCTTCTACTAAGATACGGTATTCTCTAATATCATACCAAAGGTACAGAGCCGCGCCCGAGTGCGCAGGTTTTCGCCCAACATCTAGAATAACATCTATGATACACGAGTTTAACCTCCTCCGTAAGCCGCTGCCTCCCTGCATCGCGTCCAATGCTAAGAGATCTAGAAGTATACAACCATGGTTCTGGGGCATCCGTGAGAATAAAATAGAGGATCCTAGTATGATACCAACATTTTCGATTTCTCTCATACAAGGTTTCCGGGTTCCGGGGCTGCCTGGGCCGTCGCCCCCGCGACCGGGCACAAGGGACAAGAAAAGCGCTCATGGGGGAGTCAGCGATTCCTGTCCCAGTGGAGTCGGCACGCCTTGAGGTTTTCACGGTGATTCCTGACTCATCCGACAATACTATACATGAATACAAGGACAAGGCGTTATGAAAAGAAAAAGAAAAGAAAATATTACAGGATAGTGTAAAGAGGGAGTTCACCTTATTTCTCGCTATTGGAAATCCGGCTTACTCTATGTGAGTAGGTAATGTTAGGGTGGCTTTTGCAGGCCTTATCTACGCACCCCTTCGTGATCCTATATCCGTGGCTGGCGCTATCGTCAGATCCGTTGGCGTGATTTGGTCCTCATAACCAAAATAGGTTCTACTGCTGTGGCCTAACCAAAATACCCGACTCGCCGTACCATGCAATAATCAGCCCAGAACTTCCTTACTTCATTGACCTTCCCCGGGTGGTGCCTTCGAGGCCATCGTCACTAATGCTTGTGTAGAAGTGTTAAAATAATATACTACTCCGAGGGAGCTAGGGAGTCAATCAGGCTGTGTCCCATCCTGGGAGTACGGAGGGAGAATAATGTCACGTAATCCCCGGTTACAGGTGCTCGGGACGAGTTGTTTGTTTTAACCCGAATCCAACAACTTGCTTCCCCAAACCGGGCCCTACATTACTATGCCACGTGCCTGGCTTCACCGGAGGCAATGCCGTATAAACTTGCTAGGCAATAGCCAAGTTACAAGTTGCGAACAAAAACAAATTCCTGACCCGGTTTACTATTGAGGGGAACTCAGGATCCAGCAAGCCCGTTGGACATTACGCACTGTCACACAAAACAGGCGAGAAAAAATCACCGGGGTGACAAGGCTCAGCGGGCTCGATCAAATACAGTTCTGACCAATACTGCCTCCTCCAAAGTCCAGGCAGCGAAGCAGAACCAGGGAAGCACCTCCACCGGGATCCAATGAATAACATCCCGCGTGGCGGAGAACACGCGCACCCCAACAAGGATAAATGGACCTGCGTAAAACACTCCATAATAATAATATTATAACAAAGAGTTAAGCTGTCGAGCAACCCTAAAGAACACCGGTTTCCACACTTGGGTAGAGTACTAGGATAGGGAACAGTTAACCTGAACAGACAGGGATATGCTTAGCTAGTTAACCCCAAATAACTGCTCAATCACTTCTTACAGGGCCCTTTTGCTGTAACTTTACAGTACAAACTCTCATAAGACATGATCCGCCCTCCGCCATTCCGAAAACCCGATTTCCGGCACCCCATCCATCGCGTCACGCCATACTGTACGTTGTCCCGTTCCGGGTGCTTTATCATCATCCCAACTCTAAGACAATCTGATTCAAAATCGCGAGGGCTGTGCCACTGCTCTTGTCGCCTCTGCCCCCCCGCCCAGCCATGATTCTACCAGGAACCCTGCGCACCGGGTCTAAATTGGACCGAGTAGTTACTAGTATCACGTGACTACTAACGCTTTTGTGGCTTCCGTCGATCCAAGTAAAAACACTCGTAATAAGTACCCGAAAACAAGGGGGGGTATATTTTGTATGATGCTGGATAGACTCTCAGACAAGCACAGATACCTTACCATACCGGTATATTTCTAACAATCCCTGTTTTTCGGGCACCGGTACTTTCTGAACGGCGGGCGAGTATGACAGTGCAGGGTTAAGCCAAGTTACACGAAACCTTCCACTTCCGATCAAGCATAATATGAGTGTATGGTCGCCCCCACCTTCTTCCGGAAAGATTCCTAATTGGACTTCTAAGGCCATGGGACGTCACTCGGTTGATATATTACATGTGATAGCCGAGCCGGATGAATGGAGGAAGAAAGGAAGGGTAAGGTGAAGGCATGATGATGTTGATGATCGCTTGGTTGTCGACCGGTCTTTGTTGAAACGACGCATGTGCGGGGGTACCTTGCTTATCCGCGGATCTTTTTTTTTTTTAACTTCGCGCTCGGCGGAGGGGATAGGAAACGGATTGCGGAGGGGGGAAATTGGGATGGGGGAGCAATTGCAGGTAGTTAAAGGTAGTGCTGACCTAGATTTTGTGAGCGGGCTGGTGCTAGATGTCAGAAAAGAGCTTGTAATCGGCTTTCGTGAGTCCGGATCCCCCTGGGAATGCGTGCGCCGCCCGGGTCGCTATCCACAGACTTTCCCGTATTAGCCAGTAGTCTTGCGCGGGAAATCAAGAGTACAGGGAATTTCGCTATACAAGGTTTACCGCCGAGTGATATGATATGAATCCTTCTGGTTGTCCTAAGGCTTTCATCGCAACAGTAGCTAAAGTGAATGGGAGTATTTTCTAAAAGCACAGTAAAGAAGCAAACATTGTAGGGAAAATCAAAGAGATGAGATTTGAAGAAGGAAAGGAAAGGACAAAGCATGGAATGGAGAGAAAACAACAAAACAGCAGAGAAAACAAGAGGGGTAAAATAGCAGCAAGAATTCTATAGTAATACAGCCAACACAAACACACGAATGTCAAAAACTCCACACAAGAAAAGAACTACCCCAAGGACATCTCCGGAGTCACCACCTCAACCAAGGGAAGAAACAACCACAACCTCAACGCTAAACAACTTCCCAAACTCGACCAACTTCCTCCTAACCTCCTCCCGAGCCATCCCCTCCTCGCGAACAGCGACCAGCGCCAAATTCCTAAATTCCCTCTCGCAGCCATCATCTGGGTCGCACCAGTTCGCCCCACCAAGCCTAACCCTATCCCACCATCCCCCGCCACCACTACTCACTTTGGGCACGAGTAGGAAGCGCAAAACCCAAGTCCCCTCGAGTGGGCTGCGGCCGCAATCGAACCCGTCGAGGTATCCCTTGAGTATTTGCGCGGGGCCCGTGCCCATCGGCTGCACGACGGGAGTGGAGGCGATCATTTGGCGGAACTTTTTCGTGGCGGGGTGGGTGCTCCAGTTGTGGAAGATCTGGCCGACGCCGTGGGTTGTGCAGGGGTGCGCTACGGAGGCGGATGTGTACTCGCCCACGCAGATGGCGGTTGGTTGGAGGGTTGGGGGGCGGTTTGTTATGTGCTCCATTCTTGAAGAAAGGGTTGGCCAGGTTGACTGTTGGGAGGCGCTTTCGGTCGTGGTTGAAGAGGAGGATGAGGAGAATATGGAGGCGATCTCGCTGGCAGAGAAGATAGGGCTGTGAAAGTCGTAGATTGGATGCGCGCATAGGCGCGGGTATGCGGGGTGGGTGTTTTGTGAGGATTGGTGGGAGTGGTAGTTGGAGGTGAGCAGAGGGGCAGCGTGAGGGTTGTTTATTGAGTCCATTGTGTGGGCTGGTTTCTCCTTTGTGCGTTTGTTGTACGGTATTTCTTAAATCGAGTGGATGAACGAGCAGGGGAGCCGGGGGATAGTTATAGAGTCAGGCCCCCGAGATACGGGATGTGGGGTGTAGTGTATGAGGATAGAGAGGCTGGGTGAGAACCCGTGCGTGGCGATGACGACGATGTGCACCACCCCCGGAGGTATTACTTTTTATATCCAAACCCCCTTGACAGCGGTAGCAGCGAAGGACTTGCTCCTATTTGTTGTTCGTAGGCGGGGCACCTCCGTAACTTTGCTATTCTTCCAAATGCTAAAGGCGATGATAGAAAAGAGTTGGTCGGTATCCAAAATATGTCTGTCTTTTTTATTTCCTCTAGGCTCTGATGAGGGAGGGAGGGAGAGGGGAGGTACACATCCTATTTAATACCCCTCATCTCCCCGCTTTCTAGATGGTGCATAACCTAAGGACAACTAAAACGGAGAGCTCAGATCACTACCTCCCCACCACCTCCTCCCTAATCAAATCAGGAAAACTCCAAGAGCTTCCCTTACTAACCGCCAAACTAGAACAAAACGTGATAATCCTGGGGTCGGCCGTTCTGCAGGCATAATCTCGCGAATCTGTCTATCATGGCCCGCCGAGCATAGGGGGACCTATGAACGGGTAATCAACAACCGACGCCCTAACTCCCCCACTTGCGTAGATGGCATGGCACGGCATGGTGGCATACCCGATACTGCGAGGAGGGTGGGAGGATGTCGGTGAACCACAGGCCTTTTTTGGGTTGCTTTTTTGTAAACTGGTCGAACAAGCTCACCCGGGATACCGGGTTTAGGAGGGGGAAGACTTGGGATTTCCTTGTTCCGCTGGTTTGTGATACGGCGACGGCGGCGACGGCGGTGGTGCCCCCCAGTGCTATTACAAATGAATCACGGAGTTGGTAAAGCTATTGCGCCTGAACTTAAGGTGAGCTAGCCTTCCCCCCCTCCTCCCTAAACTTGATTATCTTGATTCGCCTTGATTATAGTGATTTCTCGTAGGAATAGGTTGGGCTCCTCCGAGCTGGATAGCAGAAACGGTTAGAAGCGTTCTTACTTTGTTCCGGGGATGGAAACTACACAATATCACTCGCGCCCTTTCCCATGGCGGCAATAGGGATACTTGCCCTTCTCACAAGTGCTGAATCCTCAAACCGAGTAACCAGGCGTATGGCCGTACGCATATATCCATACCCTACCATCTACTAAACCATGCATTGACTTAGTAGAAACCCCACAGGGACTTCCTTCCCTGAGCCTCTCTCTCTCCTCATCTCCCCCCCTCCCTCTGCCGCCTGTGTAGCTGCACTGATGTTTGTCCCTTAGGTAACTCACTCACTCGGTCATTCAAGCACAACCTGGGCTCCCATGCAAAGTATATCCTCAGGCCCCATTACCTTATGAGGCTGAGCTTCAACGTATCAGGCCATCTTATCTCAAGCTCCCAAAATTGGTGCCAAACCACGAAAACCCTAAATTCGGTGATTATGTAAACCTCCGTATAACGCAGGGAAGAAAGAAAAAATAGGAAGGAAAAAAATGAAATAAGATGGTACCACTTGAAGTTTCGTTTGAGGTGCATGTAAGGTACACTACGCACGGTGGACTACCGTACCGGTATCTTCAAAGATTCATTACTCAGAGAGGCTAGGTAGTTGAGGGGTTGTGTGTGGCTGAGCACCAGTTGTGTGGGCGCTTATAGGACCGGGAGCGCCCAAGGCCCAGATTCCTTCGCTTACCTGACCCCCCGCCTCCACTCGGATTGTACTTCTCTTTACCAAGGTTTGTTTTAGGCTGCAAATAAGTTAAAATAAGAGTTCCTAGCAATAAGAGAGAAGGGAGATGATGGGAAAGTGCAATCTCGGGTAACCTCGCCATGCGCCATGGGTTGGAAACCCTGGAGGCTATGTCAACTGTTTCGACATGATAAGACTGCTGGTATCCTCAATGATAACCTAAATTGATAACTGTGATTCTTTTAGCAGATCCCGTCCAGTCTAGAAGCGATGATCCACGATATCATAGTCTGTCTGCCAAAGACTGACTTCCTTCGCATACCGTATGTACGTACGACATGTATATTTTAGCCCGCCTTCTTTGCTCCCCTCCCTTCCTCCTCTTCTCTCCACCTATAAATCTCGGTAACTCTACCATCGGTTCCCGCCGTTTTTTCACTAAATCCCCACATGTGCCACATGCAAATATTCCATATTCTGACAAAAAGGAAAATCAGAAGGGGGCATATTGTGCTATACTTAGTTTTTTTAGGTACAGTACTATGCTATACCGGTACCAGCATGAGCCAGCGTTCCTCTCGCTAGGTTAAGCTAGGGATCATATTTGGTGTGCTTCTGATGCTGCCTTCTCCGCTCTGACGTTTATGCCCAGCATGGGCTTAATGGGTGGGTAAAATGGGTTTAATTTGGTATCTGAAGGCTTTTGCTATCTAGGGTATGCCAGAGCTTCAACCCTTCCCTCTTCCCTTATTCTTCATTCCAGATATTAGCTTTTGCCGATAAGCAAGTCTGATGGTACGTTTTGTTGTGACTTACATTACCTCCTCGAGTGATGTTTGCCCGAAGTCGGCGGATGGCCGTAGCCCAACTTATCTTTAGGGTCTCTTATCGAACCTTTTTTCCCTTCCGCCAGGTGATGCCGGATGTGCTGTAGTACTTGTAGTGCGTTCTCTGGTATCGTATTACACCCAACCGAGCCCTTGGAGTAGCGGATAAAAGGGTCACAACACCTAGTGTCATGTTGAAAGCAAGGGCTCACAAAATATCCCGCGGCCTTGATAAAATATGTGGCCTACCCCGAGCAGTTTTCAGGGATAGCTTACCCTTATCTATATTCGCTCGACTCGTTGCCCAGGCACCCACCTAAACTATTGGCAGAGAGTCCATAAGAAAACCCCATCATATCGCAAGTTAGCAAATTTATCCTCAACTGCCGGTCATGTTTTGCGATTCCTCTCCCCTATGCACGGCGCAGTCCTTCATATCACAGCCGGCAGGTCAAGGAGGAAAATGAAACCCCATCAACCGAGAGAGCCCGACCCCTAGCCGGCTGTCTATAGGGAGCTCTCCGGGTACATTCGAATAACCTACTTGCCAATCTAGTTCACACCTTGACCAACCCCCACACGATCCGTAGGCGCACACACTCTGGGAGAGGGAGATCGAAGGTATCCACGGTATGAAGCGCTGGGTACTAGTATAGCCTGGGAATGGGTCGTTCCCAAATTGAGGCTATGCCATCTCTACCCAGCCGGCTTTCGAAGGAAGAACTACGCGTCTATTCAGCCGACAACGATAAGACAAAATGTTCTAGTCTCCTACGTAGGCAGAACGATCCATGGGATAACCGCCCGCCCTCACCCTAGCCTTTAGCGGAAGGGAGCTCGGTGTCACAACCGAGGTAGAACGGCGCCGGGCCACGAGTGATAGCCAATGACAAGATCTCTGGGGCTGTGGCACACTCTGAAACCTCTGCTGTTTCAACGACCTCAGAACACTTGTTCTCGTAAAAGAACCTCTCATGCACTATATGTGTGGGAGAGGTGCTTCGATCACCTGAGGTGATTAAAGTATGCAAACCGGTATAACAGGAGCATAGTATGATCGGTTTATTTCTCCCGGGTATGATACGAGCGCATGCTAGTAGGTCCTAATGTCGGAATTCCATCTTAGGCAGCCCCCGGAATACACATCGGGGGCCAATTGTAGCCTGTTTTGTAGTGTGTTTGTGATCCCTTTTGTTGAAACAAGGAAAGGGCTTTATATCTCGATGTAAATCGCTGCTGATCGTGACCTCAGATCTCATGTCCCCGGCCGCTGTGTCGTGAAACTCATACCGGCAGCTGAGAACCGCAAGGAACTCACCGATGGATATGCTTTACGCAGGAGGTAGGGTATCCGAAAGGATTAAAAATGAAAAAAACATGAGTTATCGGTATTCGAAAGCTCAGCGGATGATAAGGGGCTTTCCCTTTTTCCCTTCTTCGCTTCGTTCATAGGACCCCGGGTACTCTCACCGGCGGAGCTGGTCGGAACAGCGAGAACCGAGAATTACGCCGAATTGACTGGGCAGCGAAATTTTACTTGATCAGGCGCTTCGGAAGATTTTTTGCTTTAATAGCCCCTCCCCGCCTTTTATCCTAGATAACGATGTTTGATCAGACCGCCCATCTAGCAAAGTTTAGACGGATACGCGGTAAGGCAAACCTTACTCCCCGAGTGAGAAACCATGGAGCTGCAGATCGCACCGCACCACAGCCACATTATTGATGCTTTGATAGCAAGAAGAGCCCTTTAGTCATATTGCATCGAAATTCTCCAGGTATGCATAAGAAAGCAGCGTTCGCCGCCTTTTAAACTTAGTTCTCGCTAGGCGCTTTAAATGCATATCTTATGTCATTCACTGCAACGGTTAGCGTTGCATACCCAAGGACAAAATTTCAGATGCGAGTGTAGTAAACGAGCTGAGAGTAGATATCAGCCGGCGCGAAACTCCACCGTACGACAAACAACAGTTTTTATTCAAAAATCGCTCTGTGAGGCCGGGTTGGCTATTTCTGAAGACTCGCGGGTCTCCATAGAGGTTTCAGGCTTGGGGTGTGGTGGGTTGAGGTTGGCTGACATGCTTGTTTTCGACTCTGCTTGCTTGTATTTGCTGAGTTAGATTGTATTGTAAACCCGAATGGCCTGAGAGGACATGGATCATGCATAGGCTAGGAGAAACAAAATCCAGGGTTCCTGTATACAGTAGTTCGCAATTATTTTGTTGGGTGTGCAGTACTGTACTGTACAAGTACTGCAGTGTTGGCCGTCGCCTCGAGTGTGCAGAATCAAGAAAGCCGCTTGTGTCGAATATAAGTACTGCACCGCACCGTACAGTGCCTGGTAGGGAAGCTGGCAGCTTCCAGGTGACTGAGTCATTGGGAATGCGATTGAGTATCAGCTCATGCACATGTTGGGTGACCGACAATTTCCTACTGTGTATTCGGGCGAACAGACATTCCGATAGGGTCACCAATTGTTGTCCTGCCTTGGTGATCACTCTCATTTGCTCGGGCGGATGGAATATCTTTCTACTAGCGGGTAACTTTGAGGCTCAACCTCGGCAGATGGCTTATCGATAACAGCCGATCCATCCACTTTGGTCTGGAGCCCCGACAATTACCCGTCGGGGTTACCGCCGCAACGGGCTGGAGCCCCGACCCTCATTCTTCTACTCGTGTACGATATCTTAGCATATCTTCTTCGGCTTCTTCCTCCCTCAACTCTCATCCCACGTAAACACCGATCATCAACTTTCATTCTTCAAAATCGATCATGCCACCAGCCATGACTACTCCCCACAGCGCACTCGCCGCTGCGACTATCAATGTTCCCCTCGAGGATAGAATGGGGGTCTCTGAGCCGGGCACGGGTATCATGTTTGCGTCCAAAGAGGTCGAGAGACAATACCTTAAAGAGAGACTCGCCGCTGGATTCAGGATTTTTGCAAAGTACGGCTTCGATGAGGGGCCAGGTGAGGAACTCCCGCGCCCCCGATTTATGGTAATTTCCGATTCTAACCATGTTCGCTACAGCCGGTCATATATCTCTTAGGGTGGTGCAACCATAATTCTCCAGATCCTTCACACGGCTAACAGGAACAGGATCCAATTAATCCACATGCGTTTTGGGTAGGCAGAAATCGCTTCCCCGACTTGATCGCCCCTTGAACGTTGCTCATGAAATATTAGGTTAATCCGTTTGGCCTTCATTATGCCTTGATCAAAGCTTCGGATTTGCTCCTCGTTGACGAATCCGGGAAAATCCTCGAAGGGGGTACAAATCGCCACCTCAATCTCGCCGCCTTCATGATCCATTCAGCAATCCACATAGCCCGCCCTGACGTGAACTGTGCCGCACATGCTCACTCTCTCTATGGGCGCACCTTTTGTACTCTTGGCAAAACCCTCGATATCACCACGCAGGACAGCTGTGCTTTCTATAATGTTAGTCCCTGACTCACTAGATTGGGGGTAAATATTGATCAGTATATGGTAACAGGACCATGTGTTGTACGAAAATTTCAGAGGTGTAGTCCTGGATGAGGAGGAAGGTATTGCGATTACTCAGGCTCTTGGAACTAAGAAAGTACGTAACTTATAAACTTTCTAACAAGCAATACCCCTTATGGCTGATTAACTAGCGGTAAGGCAGCATTGCTCCAAAACCATGGACTACTCACTACCGGTGGAACCGTAGAGGAGACCGTGTTTTGGTTCCTGTCCCTAGATCGGTGCTGTCATTCTCAACTGCTCGCGGATGCAGCTGCAGCTGGTACAGGAGGAAAGACTAAGAAAATTGGCGACAAGGAAGCCATGGATACGTATGTCCCCCTGTTATTTCTGGGCCCGTTCTGGAACTGATCTCTTTGGCCGAGCTAGCTGGAAGGTGGTTGGCACTAGGAAGGGCGGGCACTTCGCTGGGAAAGCGCTATTTGACTTGATCGAGGTTGAGACTAAGGGGGATTATAAAAACTAACTCGCGCACTAGTCAGTTGACCATTCAAGTTAGCTTAGGGGATTGAATAAAACGCTCTACTAAAACTATGTGCGACATTCCGCCGATGTGAAGGGATGAGTTGAGATTTGCGGGACACAACGGCCTTTCAGTTTTTGAGCATTGTAAAAGCTATTCCGCGGTAGGTGGAAAACACAGATGGTTGGCCATATGCTAGGGTGTCGGAGTTTCCTCTCCGGTGAAGCCTAACATAGCAGGGGACCATCAGGCACGTAAATACCCCAAGGGTACGTTACGACTGACTGCGTCGACAGCTTTCGTGTCGTGGTTAATAGGTCTCTGTACGGTATAATAGGCCCCTCTGGAGTACAATCTTTCCCTACGAAGCGAGCACCCGGCGTAGCGAGCACCTACCACATTTTAGCATGGGTTATACGCTTTTAGGCCGTGTTTCAAGGCATTTTGTAAGCCAGTGCCCGCCGGGTGCTCGCTATGTAGGGAAACATTGTATGGCTTTCATCAAGGTAGAACGCTTCCCTAAATACCTTAGCAGAGAGAGGGGGGTGATACACCAAAAATCTAGTGATAAACACCAAGCTTGGTGTGATAAGGCCTACGATGTTAATGTTATTGGAGGGCAAGTGCTTTGCTATATGATATAAGCCTCCTTCAAGTTCGCGTTCTGTAATTAGACAAGCGTGCAACACACAAGTCAACCACAGCATAGTCAACGTTTCTTTTCTCTACTTTAATTGGTTCAAGCACTTCTCTCCTATCTATCTTTTATCTGGTAAATTAAGCAGGCCATCTTCGAGTCAATCCCCCATCTATTTATCATACGGTTCGGTTGAAGGTCATGCCGCGGGCGACAGGAGACGGATACGACTTGCGCGACCCACCATCCAACTAAAGGGCAAAAATGAGAGAGCCCGTCAACGGTAGGCGTTAATTTCAGCGGCGGTTTTGTCTGGTCTGTTTGCAGGGCCCCCTTTTTCGTGGACCCCCTGAACCAAAATCCTCAGGTCTTATCATAATCAGATCTTATCGCAATCACACCCTATCACGCGAATGCCTGCGGATATCTGCAGTCCGGCCAGGCACGGTCAGATGAGCCTCGGAAGCCGGACTGGCCGCTTGCGAACACTGACAATATGATGCAAAAATGTCGGACATAAAGTTGGGTCGTGGTCCTCAAGCAACCTGGAATACCACTCGCGATACGGGCAAAGCACTGTATCAATTCCTTGATATCGTCAAACCACTGACAAGCATTGTGGAATCTATGTTTCGAGCCATAGTCCCCGAGATTTGGGATATATACGACAAAGTATATCGCGTGCTACCAGCCCCTAGCACCCTTTCAGCAGTGAAAAAGTCTTTTGGTATTTGGGCTTCTAGATCGATTGTGCTAAATGCCCAAACCAATCTCCATGTTGATCTGAAGGAAGTTTGCTGTGGCTTTTCGTGCAATCATGCCATTGGGTAACTTTAATGGTGGGAATGTCTGTCTTGCTACTTTAGATATCTCCATACCCCCCACTTCTCATAAGAACCTTCCTACATAGGTAAGTTAGCCTGCCGCCCAGTGCTCCCGTATCATTTCCTCGGAGTCGGATCGGAACAACGCACACCCGAGCCAACGAAAGGGCAAGAGAACTACTGAATCGCCACGCTTTTAAGCAAATACTAAGAAGCGATTGGCGGGCCCAGCCTAGCTCCAATCTAACTTCGGCGAAATGATACGATATAACCCAAGGAATGCAGAAATTGTGGGTCTCTCGCCTTGTCGGACCTGTAGTCCCCGGGGGACCTTCCATCCTCTGCATTATCAAGGCTGGACGGACTGCCAAACGAGGTCCCGTCGTGGGTGGTCTAATGTGGTCTTGGTAGAAGCCTTTCCCCACCACCCTTCAGCCCAATATCCATACGAGGACTGGGATAGGTTTACCGATTGGGACTGACTGTACATGGCCTAAGATTTGTAATTGCTTTGTGAGTTTGCATGCTGGATACAAACTTAGTAGAAGCGGGTAATACAAGCAAGGGTGCCCCGGAGTTTTTCTTCTGTACTTCTGATGCAGGTAGGTAGCCAGATACCCCCCGGAAAATTGCAGAAAGCATAGTGATGCGTTGTAACTTATAGTATGTTCTGGTATTTTTCTTTCCCCTAGAGACTGGTGCTGCCAGTGGCTATTTGGTAGGAGTGTTGTGGGCAAGTTTGGTATACACTAATTTATGGAATAGGTGTTGAAAATAATCGAGGCGGATGTAATGATTGGTGATGAGGCATCCGCGCAGCGGAGCGGAGCAGCTCACGTGAACACACTGAGATTGTATTAAGCGGTGAAGGAGTTCATGATAGATTGAGTTGAGTGTGTAGAAATGAAAGCAGAGAGGAAAGAAATGAGCAGGAAGGAAGGCTAAGGCGAGGAAAGAACAAGAAGGAACGAGAAACGAATGGGGGAAAACTTTCCACGGCTGGTGTGTTCCTCTGCCGGTGCATACGCGTGGCGCCACGGGCTCAGAGTGCGGCCATTCCCCACACCAAGCACAGCTATTTCTAACAGCAAGTCTTGAAATTATACTTTCGGATATGCACTTTCGTCGTCTCTGGGTACGACAACGCTGGTTAGTATTCTTGAGTTCCGGTTGGTGCTCTCCGAATTCAACCTATTCTATTTGCATTTTCTCCGATGTCATCACCCGACCAGTTGATCACATATGCAATTCGATTCTCATCCGGGTTCCCTTGTTTTCCATATTATCTGCTTGGATCTCTTTGGCACTACGGATATGTGCTCTTGTTCTGCCGCATAAATATTGAGTCTCTCCGGTCCCCTTAGATAGGATGTAGTTCTCAAGCACCTCTCGCTCTCCCAAGTTTCCTGTGTACAGCTCGACTATTTGATATTTTTCAATGGTAAGTTGTGGAGACAAGCGAGTGATCTTCTGTGATAACGACTTTAATTTAAGCGCAGCCACCAGACAAAGCGGTGCTCAGGACAAACCGTCTCAGATTTGTAACCACACATCATGAAAGTTGAGCGGACCGGAATGATTACCAGTGGGCTGCTGTCACGTGCCCGTTCACATTCCGAACGTACAGCACCGTACGTTATTTGAAACTCTCTATTCATACCGATAACCCCAATAGAAGGACTTGGATCTTACGCTAAGATTTCCACCCTCGAGGATACTCATACTAAACAGAACAGCAGCTAATCTTAAGCCAAGAGGCGGAGCAATATACAAAGCATTACATAATTAAATAAGTTAGCGGGTATTTTTTATTTTATTAAATTATTTTAGCCTGCTGCTTTCTTAGCATTGGGGGGTGACTTTGGCTATTGACAGTTGATGGTTAATGGCAAGGTAAGAACTCCGCTACCCCTCCGCACAAACACCGATAACTCCATCAAGGAAATTAAACTCATCTTGCATGACGAAGGCTCTCGCCTAGTCCCTGTGTGATATAGGGATTGTTGGAATGTGCAAGTTTAGGGGGCCGAATTGTGCTTCGGGTACCGGTAGGCAATGTGTATGTCCATTTGGGGCTTGTCCGGCAAGCACAGTTTAGAAACTCTGCAATGAAAGGTGAAAATGGAGTATGTTCGGGAAAAAGAAAGACATTTTTCTGGAGAAATTGGTGGTCGGGGACACCATAAAGCCCTTGTACTGTGCTCTACCAGTAGAATTTTATCTGGTCAGTTGATCCACCTCTCCTAACTCAGCCGGGGATATTTCTCTCGCCAGGCTATCTAACTCGGTACAGAACATCCCTCCTGTGATATCATACCCTGCCTGGGAACAAAACCAAGTTTCTCCTAAGCAATGCCCACGGACGGGATGTGCCCTTTATCATGCCCTGTGATAGTTGAGATAAAAAAAATTGCAACCTTAAATTATTGCGGGGATTTTTTAAACCAGAATTACATTTTTGTGGCACCCCAGGCAGGGCATATTTTAGTCATTCAGATCATGAAGAAAGTGCCAAAAAAGGCATAAGTCTTTTTCCTGTGAGATTGGGTCTTCTCCCCTAGTATGATATCTATGGAAGCATTCAGTATTCCGCCCCTAGTTTCGGTAGGATTAGGGGCCGATAGCGGCCCTCCTCCGCTAGGAGTAAGGTTGCTCTCATTCCCTTGAGGATAGTTATTCCAGCTTTTTTTTCCCGGCTTTTTCTAGTGCGACGGGGGGTCATGTTACAGATAGGCTTTTTTTTGTCTAGCTTAGAGTTGTGGAAAGACTCTAATATTTTCCCGGTGTTCCGGGGTGCAAAGATCGGGACGCCTGGGGATGCCACGTGCTTAAGAGGGGGAGATGCGCTGTATTTTAGCCCTTTATGGGATTGCCGGGGGTGGGGAAATTCCATTTCTGGTGGAAACTCGTTTAATTGGTATCTGTGAAGATCTCTGCCTGGGAGTCGTCTATTGGGCCATTTTGGTGAACCCGGGGGAGCCTCTTGACGCTGTGTCTTGGAGGATAGGTGTAGTTTTTTCGTATGCGAGATCGCTGATAGACATTTTTGAGGAGGCTACGGTACTGTACAATACTCTATGCATTAGTTATGTACTGTACAGCACAATACTCTATCCTCCCGAGTTATTATAAAGAGATACCGATTGAGTAGCTGTTGAACTGATTGCCAAAACAAGACAAAAAAACCATCACTCTCGCCAGGTGCTAGTCACTGACTTAATCGAATCGCGGGGAAATCCAACGCTACTGCAGATACACAGCATGTCACACTAGGCTAGAGTTACGGGGGAGGGTTATGGGCGAGTTGTCACCATCCCGGATTTGGTACCGCGGCTATCTTGCTCTCAGTGCTAAGGATAAGCGTAAGCTATTTTCAACAAATTTGTGTACATCTGTCAACCCGATCGAGTTAGAGAGTAAAATATATGCGCTGCCAAAAACAATAAATTGAAAGACATGAAAAACCGAGGAGATAAGGAAAGCACCAACCACCAAGCACTGTCCACTTTCCTGCAATTTCATGCCCTTAAGTTGTTGCTTTTTCTGGCGGAGAACAGGAGGATTTCTCATCGATAGCCAGAATGACCAGTGAGGAATGTTCACTGTGCAATACAATGTGTTCGATGCGTCCTATGCCTAAAGAATAACCTCTACCCGGGAATGAGCCGAGGTTACACCCCACCACAAATTAAGGTACAGTTTACTACCAGTAGAGCGTTAATGATTAACTTGGGTAATTCCGCAATCCCCTCTTGGATGTCTGAGGGGCTCTCGACAAGGCACCTCTGATAACCGACAGCTTTTGCATTCAGATGGCCACTTTATATCATATTCGCACTGGGCCCCCCACGTCTTGACTCTCCCTAAACACAATGTACCGTGCCGGGACAGTACATGACTCCTGCCCCTATCAATCACCTCAAGATCTTCTCTTAAGCCTAAACTCAGCCTCTAAACTCTGCACCGTAGCCCGATACTCCCAAGTAACTTGAGCAGGGCAGATCCTGCGGACATGGTGTGGGATATGATATAGAGTTGAGATGCCCCAGTTTCGAATGTGGTGGCGCTAGTTAGTGTGTGCACGGCATAAGCCAACCGCTAGGGGTTTTATTTCTTTTTATTTCCTCGGGCCGGCCCGCTTCCCGGATGGTCCAACAAGCGCTATTGTAGTGCCATGTGGGTTTACGCCGGCGCGTTAAGCAAGCTTGTCATTGCATTGTGGAGCGTATGCGATTATGGTTGGAAGTAGAAATCTTGGTTCAGAATGCTGGGCTTGTGGAGCAGGCAAAGGATTCAATGTCGTTACCCAAAGGGTGCTAGGCACCCCAGCGCCCGTGACGTTAGCAGTGCTTGGCAGTGCAGTACATTATTTGAGGGGTAGGATTTCAAACCTTATGAAATGCGGTTTGAAAACATGGTAATGTGGGGTATAAGGATTTCCTTTTAAAAATCTTGGACAGCGATATCTCAGCGTTTGACTAGTTGGGTTATTTTTCAATACTATTTTCCCAACTGCGGTTTGAGCTCTGAGTCTAAATAGCCACAAACATTCTTTTTTACCCTGTATATAGCAGCCCCATCAGGTGTTCGGCGGTGCATACTTTATAAACGTTTGCTGCCCAAACACCCCCTTATTTGGTGGGCTGGCTAATGGTGGTGGTGGATGGGGGGACGGCATAGTTCTCGATATCATCGGAAACCCTGTTTTGAGGGCTTGGGATAAACCTCTTATCGGAGTTGTTTTTCGTCTTTTTAGAATTGTAAGGTGAAGGGGGGTCTGGGGGGAGGTGTTTTGGGTCGAGATTAGTCAGCGATGCGGATGCGCGTACTCAGGTATTTGTATTGTAGTATGATACTATACGCGTCCTGCGAGGAAAGGATAGTAGCGCGAGAAGAGCAAGCTCTAGGGTTGGCAAGGAATTTTCTGTTGGTAATTTAGGCACTCCCTTCCTCCTTCTTCGACTCTTTCTTGGGTTTGTGAATCTCCGCTGTTCTCTCCGCTTCAACCACCTTCCTGTTTAGTGACTCCTATAGAGAGCAGCAGAAATCACTTCTTCCTGGCTGTTAGAGAGATATTATGTGGGGCTGGGGCGGTAATCTGGGCCTGGTACCGCAGTGCGTTGATGTCCTGCAAAAGATTATAGTGAAGCACTTCTCCTCACTAATCCTTTCCTCCTGACCCCTCCTTCAGCCCACCCCAGGGCTCGATAAAACGTCAAATTCTGCGGGGAAGACTCTTATATGAGGTCTGTGCTAATACCACACCCCGGAATCCTTCGTGTTTCCTCTTTTTTCTGATTCCCCAATGTGAGCCCCCCCCACAAGCACTGCTTCTATTGGTTTGGGAATTGCGCCTCGTATCTGGGAGAAATCTCCTTATGTTTAGTGTTTCAGGTTCCCTACTACCGTGAAAAACTGGAATAATTGAGAATGCCGCTATGATGTCTAGAATCCCCTCTCCCCGGATTGAGGCTCAAAGCCGCAGAGAAAAGATTTACTTGAGGCCCCTAGTCGAGACAAAGAAAATAAAAAAATACAAAGTCCTGCTGGGACGGGCAACTCCGATCCCCTGGCAATATTTTCAATTGTTCAAGTTTTTATTTCATAGTGTGGGTTTGTTTTGCGGGGGGAACCCGCTTGCCTTTATCCCGAAGGCTCGATAGAGATATGAGCCATGTTTCCATTAGGAGTTTGGAAATGGGGTCCGGATGTCTGGGTTTTGTTGAGCCCTTCTACCCTCTAGTTTTTTATAAAAGTTTAATGCGCTTATCATTAGGCTACCTCGCGAGTAAGCTTGATGGGATTTAGGCTCCTAGCATTCCTTCCACACCCACTAATCTATATGTTACTAGAAACGAACGACAGGGCAAGGAAGGGGGTCAGATTGAAGATGATCCTGGAAATTGGAACGAGCTTTTCGAGCCGGGGGGGGGGGGGGGTGTTTAAGATAAAAACCCCAC